>ULSB01048554.1_pt1 | contig 19584 bp, 10 predicted proteins | sample 1955741 | NCBI WGS metagenome assembly ULSB01 (sample SAMEA4835691, study PRJEB28245) | human gut metagenome | biome: gut microbiome; material: fecal sample | place: Denmark | collected 2008
CGGGCCAGCACCACGCCCACCACGCTGACGCAGATGATGGTCAGGCGGGCTGCAAAGAGACTCTGCTTCTCGCTCAGCTTGAGGTGGCCGAACTCCTGCAAAATGTTCTGGGACACGCTGGACGCCGCGGCCAGCATCTGGCTGTCTGCCGTGGACATCGTAGCTGCCAGGATGCCTGCAAGGATGAGTCCGGCGAGGACTGCCGCCAGCACACCGTGCTGGCTGATGAGGCTGGCGATGCGGACGATAAGGGTCTCACTGGACGAGCCGCTGAGGAATTCCAGCGCACCGACCTTGGTCATGCCGAGGCCCACCATGCCGATGACGATGGACGCCGCCATAGCGATGACCACCCAGACGGTGGCAATGCGGCGGCTGAGCACCAGCTTCTTCTCGTCCTCGATGGCCATGAAGCGGAGCAGGATGTGGGGCATACCGAAGTAGCCGAGGCCCCACGCCATGGTGGAGACGATGTCCAGCAGGCTGTAGGATGCGGCCCCGCCGGTCACAGCGTCGTGGCTGGCCGTCATGGTCAGGTAGCCGGAAAGGCTCTGGGCATTCTCCACCACAGCGCCCCAGCCGCCGGCCACGACGATGCCGTAGCCCAGCACCGCGATGAGGGCCAGCGACATGACCACCGACTGGATGAGGTCGGTGGTGGTGACGGCGCGGAAGCCGCCGAGGATGGTATAGCCCACGATGACGAGGGCCGACACCAGCATTGCTGCCATGTAATCTACGCCGAAGAGGCTGTGGAACAGCTTGCCGCAGGCCGCAAAGCCCGAGGCCGTATACGGCACGAAGAAGACGATGATGATGACCGCGCCCAGAGCGTTCAGCAGATTGCGCTGGTCATGGAAGCGAAGCGACAAGAACTGCGGCACCGTGATGGCGTCGAGGTTGGCCGAATAGCGGCGGAGCCGCCGGGCCACGATGAGCCAGTTGAGCCAGGTACCCAGCGCAAGGCCGATGGCCGTCCAGCCCGGCGAGGCAATGCCTGTCAGATAGGCCAGACCCGGCATACCCATCAGCAGCCAGCTGGACATATCGCTGGCCTCGGCGCTCATAGCCGTGACCAGCGGCCCCATCTTCCTGCCGCCGAGGTAGAAGTCGGCGCTGTCGTTGTTGGTCTTGCTATAGGCGAAACCCACCAGCAGCATGGCCGCAAGATAGACAACGATGGTGACGATGATACAGATCTCACTCATACACGTTCCCCCTTTGGTGCTTTTTCCTCTATGATAAAAGCATGGCATGATTTTACCACAGTAAAGCATCAAAGTGCAAGACCCCTGGGCAGATTCTTACCCTATGACCGAAATTTCATCCTTTGCAGCGTCCAAAACCGCTCAATATGCCAACAGGCCGTCCTCTGGAGGAGGACGGCCTGTTGGTTCGGATGAAGAAAATGATGAAAATAAAGAAGATGACAGATTATTTTGCGGCTTCGCCTTCGGGGAAGATGATCTTGTTCACGAAGAAGAAGATGACCATCGAGATGCCGCCGTTGAGCACCGTGGTGCCGATGTTGTAGATGAAATCAGGCACCAGCAGACCGGCCACAGCCACCCAGATGCAGTTGATAGAGTTGACGATGCAGGTGATGAGGCAGAAGGCCAGCAGATACCAGCCGATCTGCTTGGCGAGGTTGCCCTTGCTGCGGAAGACAAGGTTGCGCTGGATGGGGAAATTGATGCACTCGCCGATGACCATGGCCACCATGTAGGCGCAGAAGTAGGGCAGACCGCCGTGGGCGGCGTCGTAGCCGAGGATATTCCACTTGAAGGTCTCGCCGAACAGGGTGATGTCGATGCCCGGCCAGCCGAAGTCCACCACCGGCAGGCTTGCAAACGCCTTGGGCAGGAACTGCAGAAGCAGGTATTTGAACACGGTGATGAGGTTGGACACGATGACGAACAGTCCGCCCTCCCGCACCCATTTGGCCGCGGCCGGATGCTTTGCGGCAAAGTTATTCCAGAAATTCATGACCTTATTCCTTTCAGCTGTTTTTGAGCCGGTTTTCCATCTGGCTGTTCAGGATGAGATTCTTGACGAACTCATAGATGACCCGGAGGATGCCCACGAGCCAGAAGCCTTTCAGCTCCCAGACGAGGCCGTCCACCATGCCCATGCTCACCATGCCGTTGGTCATCTTGGCCAGCGCGCGCAGCGGCATATTATACTGGAACACGGTGTTCAGGTCGGGGGTGCCTTTTGCAAAGCTGCTGTCCAGACGGTAGCGCAGCACCTTCTGTGCCACCCAGCCCAGCGGACTGCGGCCATGGTCCATCTCGCCCAGCGTCATGTTCCGGTCGATGCGGACGACATCCTCCGGCACAGGGTGGCCCAGCAGAGCCTCGAACTCGGCGTCGGTCACGTAGGTGATCTGACCGGAGACGTAGTGGAGCAGGTCGAGACCCTCGTAGGGGTCGGGAGCGTTGGTCCCCTTGACGGAGACTTCCGCCGTCAGGCGGATGTCTGCGCTGGATGCACCCACGCGGAGCTGATAGCTTCCGCCTTCGACTTCCCAGCGGTCAGTCTTGACGTTCCAGTAGCGGAACGCCTTGTCGTCCAGAGCGATGCTCACCGTCCTGCTCTCGCCGGGGGCGAGGAAGATTTTTGCAAAGCCCTTCAGCTCCTGCGCCGGGCGGAAGACTTTTGCGTCCTGCTTTGCAACGTAGAGCTGGACGATCTCGGCACCGGCACAGCTGCCGGTGTTGGTGACGGTGAGGGTCACACCCTTCTCGTCTGCCTTCAAATCACTGTACTCGAAGGTGGTGTAGCTCAGGCCGTAGCCGAAGGGGAACGCCACCGGCACACCGGCGGTCTGATAGTACCGGTAGCCCACATACAGGCCCTCGCGGTACTCCACGTTCCGGCCCTCGCCGCCGAAGTTCGCCTTGGCGGGGGTATCGTCGTAAGCCTGCGCCCAGGTCTGGGACAGCTTGCCGCAAGGGCAGAGCTTGCCGGTGAGGATGTCTGCGGCCGCGCCTGCGCCTGCCTGTCCGCCCAGTGCGCCGTAGACCAGCGCCCTGCACTGGCCGACCCACGGCGTCTCTACCGGCGCACCGGCGCTCAGCAGAACGACGACGTTCGGGTTGACGGCAGCCACAGCGGCCAGAAGCTGCTGCTGATTCTCGGCCAGCTTCATGTCAGAGCGGTCGAGGCCTTCGCTCTCCCGCAGCTCATCGAGGCCAAGGCAGAGCAGAACGGTGTCCGCCTTCTTTGCGAGGGCCACAGCCTCTTCCAGCTTCTCGGCGTCAGCTGCACCCTGACGCTCGAAACCGGAGGCATAGCCCACGAAGGTGATGCCGCTGTCGTCGGCCTTGATGCTGTCCAGCAGGGTGTCCACCTGCAGGGCGTTGACGGCGCTGGAGCCTGCGCCCTGATAGCGGGGCGTCTCGGCAAAATCGCCGATGACAGCCAGCTTCTCATTGGGCTTGAGCGGCAGGATGCCGCCCTCGTTCCTGAGCAGGACGATGCTCTCTGCGGCCGCGCGGCGGGCAAGCTTATGGTGCGCGGCCGCGTCGAAGGTGCGGGGCGCTTTTTCCACCGCAGCGTGGGTGGAGAACACCAGTTCCAGCATCTCGTCGAGGCGGGCGTCCACGTCGGCCTCGGAAATTTTGCCGTCCTGTACGGCCTTCATCAGCTCCCGGATGGAGTCGCCGCCGGGGCAGGGCATTTCGAGGGTGGAGCCGTTCTTCACGCCGAGGGCGTGGTCATTGGAGCCGCCCCAGTCGGTGACGACGGCCCCGTCGAAGCCCCAGTCCTTCCGCAGAATGTCCTGCAGCAGGTGGGCATTCTCGTTGGCGTAGGTGCCGTTGATGAGGTTGTAGGAGGTCATGATGGTCTTGGGCTTTGCCTCTTTCACCACGATCTCGAAACCGGTCAGATACAGCTCCCGCAGGGTGCGCTCATCGAGCACCGAGTCGCTGGCCATGCGGCGCAGCTCCTGACTGTTGACCGCAAAGTGCTTGGGGCAGGCAGAGATGCCGTTTTTCTGGATGCCGCGCACATAGGCAGCGGCCATCCTGCCCGCGAGGATGGGGTCTTCCGAGAAATACTCGAAGTCGCGGCCGCAAAGGGGGCTGCGCTGGATGTTCAGGCCGGGGCCGAGCAGGACAGCCACTTCCTGTGCGGCGGCTTCCTCGCCCAGTGCCTCGCCCACGGCTTCGCCCAGCTTCTCATCCCAGCTGCACGCAGTGGCGGAAGAGGTCGGGAAGCAGGTTGCCGGAACGCTGGGGTTGAGGCCCAGATGGTCGGCGGCGCCGGCCTGCTTGCGGACACCGTTGGGGCCGTCCGAAAGGGTGATGGCCGGGATGCCCTTGCCCGGCAGAGCGCGGGTGGTAAAGACGGTCTCGCCCGAGAGCAGAGCGCATTTTTGCTCTAAGTTCAGTTTCTGGATGATGTCGGTACGCTTCATCGCATTTTCCTCATTTTATCCTGAGCAGGGCAAAGGCCCGCTGTCTGGTGCAGCGGGCCTTTGCCGTTGGTTCAGTTCAGGTGCTGCATGGAGAGAGAGTTCGGTTTAGACTTCTTCTTCCTCTTCCTTGCGCTTCTTGTAGTTCTTGATGGCGGTGTACTCCAGGCCAACGATGAGCAGCGCGGCCACGACGTCAGCACCGATCATGATGACCTTCCACTTTGCCATGCCGGGGTTCAGGTTCTCAGCCTCATAAGCGCGGCTGTTGACCACAGTGTAGAGGATGTTCTTGGCAGAGGTGCGCATTGCCTGCTTGCTGCTGTTGGTCAGAACAGTCATCTTGTTGAAGTCATTGCCGGTGGTGCAGAGCATCAGATCGCTGCCGTTGCGGACGCCCTGATCAGCGGTCATGTAGCCGTAGACACCGAAGTAGTCGGTCTCGACGAAGCCGAGGAAGCCCCACTCACCGCGCAGGACGTTCTGCAGCAGCTCCTTGCAGCCGCCAGCCCAGCGGCTGCCGATGTAGTTGAAGGAAGACATGACAGCGTGGCAGTCAGCATCCTTGACAGACATCTCGAAGGGCTTGAGGTAGATCTCGCGGATAGCCTGCTCGTTGGACCAGGTAGCCAGCATAGAAGTACGGTTGCCTTCCTGATCGTTCAGGGCGAAGTGCTTCATGTAAGCGTAGACGCCGTGCTCCTGTGCGCCTGCGATGGCGTTTGCGGCCATAGCACCGGACAGGACACCGTCCTCCGAGTAGTACTCGAAGTTACGGCCTGCAAAAGCGGTGCGGTGGATGTTCATTGCCGGGCCATACCAGCCGGACGTGTTCATCTCGTTGGCCATCTTGCCGATGCTGTCGCCGAAGTCGTGTGCCAGATCTTTGCTCCAAGTCATGCCGATGAGGGTAGCAGCCGGGAAACCGACAGAGCCGACGCCGGTGAAGTTGTTGTTGATGGACGCAGGGCCGTCACAGTCGTTGGTGCGCACCTTGCCGATGCTGTCCACAGCTGCAGTCTGATAGCCGCCGAAGCCGATGGTCTGCTGCAGGTCGTCGATGCTCATCTCATCCAGCAGGTCATCCCACTTGGAATCGTTGTAATCCACGCCGCGCAGGTCAGCCAGCTTGAGGCCGTTCTTTGCGCCGGTGGTGATGTCCTCTGCGTTGGGGTCATCGTCCTTCTCGTAGTTGACCTCAGTGTAGGTGTGTGCGTTGTCGAAGACAGCCTTGACCTCATCGCTCATGTTGTAATCAGCAGGAGCGGCAGTGGCCTCAGCATAGTTTGCAAAACCGTCCGCACGGGACAGATAGGTGATCTCGCCCTCTGCGAAATCGAACTGATTGGTCGCTGCAACAGCGTCGCTCTCGCGCTTGTTGGACTCGTTGTAAACGATGTCGGAAGCAACAGTGTAGGTCTTGGAATCCAGAACATTGTGGGAGTCAGAGTTGGTGCTGATGATGTAATCGCCAGCCTCCAGCACATAGCAGCCGTTGTTCTTGTAATCGTAGGAAGCCAGATCCTCGACCGGGATGGTGAAGTCGATGGTCTCGCTCTCGCCGGGGGCAAGCTCGCTGGTCTTGGCGAAGTCCAGCAGGTTTGCGGAGGCCTTCTCAATGCCGCCGTTGGTGTACGGAGGATCATTATAGATCTCCACGACATCCTTGCCGGCAGCAGAGCCGGTATTGGTGACGGTGACGGAGAACTTCAGGCTGCTGCCGTCGCTGGTGATGTCGCTCATCTTCTGGGTGAAGGTGGTGTAGCTCAGGCCGTAGCCAAAGGGATAGACAACTTCCTTGTCGTAGTCGATGAGGCCTTCATCGGCAGCAGTCTCATAGAACTTGTAGCCGACATAGATGCCCTCAGCGTAGTTGACGAAGGATGCAGTAGCGCCTGCGGGGTCGAAGAAGCTGGAATCGGAATCCAGCTCGGTGGCGTTGGTGTACTTGAAGTCACCGAAGTTGTTCCACCACGGAGAAGCGGTCAGGTCAGCAGCATAGGTGTCAGCGGTACGGCCGGAGGGGTTGACCTCACCGGCGACCACGCGGCCAAAGCCCTCAAAGCCGGACTGACCGGTGCCGGGGCAGAGCAGGACGCCCTTGATCTGGGGGTAGTTCTTGACCCAGTCCATCTCGAAAGCGTTTGCGCCGTTGTAAACGACGATGACGTTGTCGAAGTTGGAAGTGACGAGGTCGATGAGCTCTTCCTCGCGGTTGGACAGCTGCAGGAAGTGGTCGCCCTTATCCCAGTCATTGCCCTCGTTCAGGCTGTCATCGTAAGTGCCGTTGTAGTAGCCGGCGCCGCGCTGAGAACCACGGTAATCTGCCACACGGCGGACCCAGCTGCCGTCCACGACAGCAGACATATCGGTGGGAAGGTCTGCGCCCTCACCGCCGACGCGGGTGATGACGACCATAGCGGTGTCAGAATATGCCTTGGCGTTTGCCATCATCTCGTCGGTGTACAGGCTGACATTCGGCTCGGGCAGGGTCCAGTCCTGCTGTGCCATGCCGACGCTGGGGCGGGTGGAGCAGTAATCGGTGTAGAACTTGCTCAGCTCGTCGTTGGTCTCGATGCCTGCATCATGCAGACCGGTGAGCAGGTCGGTGACAGGGTAAGCGTCGTTCAGAGCGCCGGAACCGGTGCCGCCGTAGCAGGGGCTGGTGGAAGCCCAGCCGAAGACGTTCAGCTTGGAACCGGAAGCCACAGGCAGGATGTTGTCGTCGTTCTGAGCCAGAACGATGCCTTCCTGGGTGATCTCATTGACCAGCTCGGTGGCCTCTGCGGAAGTCTCCTCACTGATGGAACCTTCGCCGGAGACCAGATCCAGCATGGTGGACATGGGGCCGGTGCAGATGAGGTTGACGACAATCGCCAGCGCCAGCAGAATGGCGAGGCCGGACTGCGCACGAATCATCTTCTTTTTCGCTTTGGGCATCTTCCGCACCGCGAACATCACGAGGAGCGCGAGTACGAGGACGACGCCGAATGCAATCAGATAGTTCTGAATATTCGAAACTACCTGCATTACATCATCCATATTGATGGACAACATAATTTTCTTCCTCCTTATTCTGAATCCATATTTTCCGGGTACAGCTCCCGGAGCATTGCCACTATTATAAATGGATTCAAAGAAAATTCACAAACATCTTCACAATCTGTCATTTTGGAGGCATAGTTTGCAGAAGTTTCAATTTGGTTTCAAATTTTATTGTGCTAATCCACAATTTCGAGAGCGGTTTTATTGTGCAGAATAACAAAACCTCTCCGTCATCGCTACGTGATGCCACCTCTCCTATCGAGGAGAGGCCTTGGCATAACGCAAAGCTTTTTCTCTTCGCCAGGGGAGCTGTCGAGCTGCAGCGAGACTGAGAGGTTATTCCTATTATATTTTATTTTTCCGGGACCGGCAGCAAGATCCGCAGGGTGAACCAGCCGTCGGCCCAATGAAGAGTCATGGTGCCGTCGTGGTGCTGGGCGGCCGCACGCACGCCCTGTAAGTCATAGCCGCCGTGGGCGTTGTGGACGGGCAGACCGTCCGCGCCCAGCTCCACAGGCTGGGCGCAGTAGTTCTCGAAGCGGAGCATCACGCAGCCGCTCTGGTTATAGATGGCCACCCGCAGCAGACGCTTTTCGGGGTCAGGCTCGGCCAGCACGCTCTCGATGGCGTTGTCCAGCGGCGCGCCCACGAGGGTACACAGCTCCCGCGTGCTCAGAAAGCCCAGCTGGCTGCCGTCGGCCACGCTGGTCATGTTGATGCCGCGCTGCTGGCAGTCCATGCTTTTGGCGGTCAATAGTGTATCCAATACCGGGTTGCCAGTCTTGTTCTCGGCTTCATACTGCCGGATGCCGCTCTCCATCCGGGCCAGAGCCGCGTCCTGCTTGGCCCGGTCGCGCTCGGCGCGGATGTCCGCGATTTGAATCTTCAGCTCGTGATAGCGGCTGTTGATGAGCCGGATGCCCTCTTTGCTCCGCTTGTACTGCTCGTACTGGCGGTGGAGCACCTCGTCCATGGCGGCAAGCTCACTGTGGAGCGCCGCCTCCCGCAGCTGCTCGTGCTGGACCGTCAGGATGAGCACGCCGCAGATGTCCACCAGCGTGCGGATGTAGTAGACGCTCATGTCCACCTCGCGGTCACCCAAGAACAGCAGGTTGCTCACCGCGAAGACCATCGCCGCCATGACGACGGCCACGAGGCCCGCTTTTCCGCTGATGACGATATGGCCCTTGGGACTTTTGTGCTTATGCTCCAGCACCCAGATGCAGCCGAAAACGCCGCCATAGACCACCACCAGAAGCAGCAGTGACAGGCCGTCGGCCCCGCTGCGCTGAGGCCAGAGGAAGCAGTGCAGCTGCCACTCGGCGCTGGCCGCCAGCTCTGCCAGAACGAAGGCCCGGGCGCAGACATAGCCCGCTTCCAGCAGGGAGATGGTGCGGGTGACCCAGAGGTATAAATACTGTATCCCCACAGCTGCCGCCATGCAGGGGATCCACCACGCCAGCGGAACGCTGCCCGTGGCCTGCAAAAAAGCACTCAGGGCCAGCGCCCATGCCGCACTGGCAGCGATGGTGGCCGTTTTGCCGAAGCGGATGCCCAGCGGCAGGGCGTAGATGCCCACGGCCAGACACTCGGCCAGCGCCGTATACAGGCGCGGGATGTTGGGCAGTGCCGTCATGCACCCTCACCCCCGATGTGGTCGGCCAGCGCCGCGAGGAAGGCTTTCCGCCGGGGGCGGCTGACCTGCAATTCGTAGGGTCCCACCTGCACCATCCCCTGCTGCACGCTCTTCACCTGTGCCAGATTGACAAGGTAGCCGCTGTTGCAGCGGGCAAAGGGCCGCTCGGCCAGCTTTTCCTCAAAGGCTTTCAGGGTGCCTGCCGCCACGAAATCGCCCTCTTCGGTATAAAAATGGACGCGGTGTCCCTCGCTTTCCAGATAATAGATGAGGGACGAATCCAGCCGCCGCATCCCGCCCTCCACCGGCAGGGCCAGATAATGCCGTGCGCGGCGGCGCAGCTGTTCTTCGGCCTTGCGCAGCTGCTGCGAAAACGCAAAATAAGGCACCGGCTTGAGCACATAGTCCAGTGCGCCCACGGCGTACCCGCCGATGGCGTACTGCGCCATATTCGTGATGAAAACAATGATAACATCCTTGTCCAGCTCCCGCACTCGCCGGGCCGTCTCCATGCCGTCCAAATGCTTCATCTCCACGTCCAGAAACAGGATGTCGTACACCGGGCGGTAATCATCCAGCAGCTCCATGCCGTCAGCGAACTCCGTCACCGCGAACTCGGTGCCGTACTGCCGGGTGTGCCGCTGCACATAGCCCTGAAGCTGCGCCCGCACCTCTGCCTCGTCCTCGACCAGAGCAATGTGTATCATTGCCGCACCTCCTTTTTCCGCAATTTTTCTAGTTTTTATTGTAACACGAAATAGGGCGTGTGGCAAATGGGAGCATAAAACAGCAGCCCCGCTTCATCTGCCGCGAGGCTGCTGTTCTGTGATTGGAAAATTTCAGGCTCAGTTCGTCTTGACGGCCACAAGGATACGGATCTTCCTGCCGCCGGAGCAGCCGAAGTTGTCGTACCAGCCGATGAGCTTATAATCCTCGGTGTTGATCTTGGGCAGCGAGGTCGCGAAATACTGGCCGTTCGACCACAGATACACCTGCATATCGTCTGCGGTCTCATAGCGCTTGTCGCCGCTCATGACCGAAGCTGCGCCCAGCTTATCGATGACTACCGGCGAGAGCTGGAGCATCCGGTTAATGGCCTTGCCGTCAGCAGAACGGCCGATGGCGATGCCGCCTGCGATAACGGGGTACTTGGTGGCGGTGCTGTAGGCCACCTGTTTGCCGCCGGAGTAGCAGACGTAGGTCGCGCCCTCGCCCAGATAGTTGAGGAAGTCACCCAGCGTACCGCCCACGCTGTCGCCGGTGCGGCGGAGCACATAGCTGAACAGCTGGTCCGTCTTGCCGGTAAGGGTGTTCCAGGTAGAGCTGACGACACTGCCGTCGATGAGGCCGTAGAGCACATCGCTGGTGCTGGGGACAAGGATGTTCTTCACATCCTGGAAGGTCTCCTCATCGGTCTTGTCCACCTTGGTGGTGGTCGTGGTGGTCCCAGCGGGGAGGCCTGCAGCCTCTCTTGCGGCGTCCTGTGCCTTGTCGCTGATCTTTTTGTCGATCTTCTTGGCGGCTTCGTCCGTCAGGCGGCGGACAGAATCCAGCGCAGCGTACTCCCACAGGTCACCGGTCACATCGTCGAGGATGACCCGGTCGATCTGGCCTGCGGAATTGGTGGTGTAGTAGCGGACGTCGCTTTCGCTCAGAGTTACCCCCGATAGGCGGCTGGGGCGAACTGCCCCAGCCACACCCTCCGACGTCGTATCAATGATCTGCACGTTGTCTGCAAACGGGGTGTCGCCCAGCGCGGTGCCGTCGGCGCTGACGGTGCCGCTGGTCGAGCGGGGCGAGATGGACTGGACACTTTCGCCGTCACCGTCCACGCTGATCTCCACCAGCTTGCCGGCCGGGAAATTGAGCTTATTGTCCACATTGACGGTGCGGGCGGTGCCGTCGGTACACATGACCGAGACAGCCTGCTGCACCTCAGCGCTGTTCGTCTCCACGAGGGTGCGGGATGAGGACTGGACCACGCCGTAGAACACAGCGTCTGCCGCGTCGCCGGTGAGGACGGAGACAGCTGCATCGTTCATGCCCAGCAGCAGAGTGACCACCTGGCCCACGCCGCCGCCGGACAGGGAGGACAGCTGATAGGCCACAGAGGGCGAAGCGATGGCGTAGGTGACGCCGGCCACGGTCACAGAGGTCGGAGCGCTGGCCGAGGGCGAGACAGCCGTCACGCGGCCTGCGGCGCGCTTGTTGTAGATCCAGACGGTGCGGGCGCTCTCGTTATAATAGTAGACATCATAGGGAGAGAGGGCCGCAGAGGTGGTGACTTCGTCGTTGCGGTAGATGGCCGCCGGGGCGAAAGGCAGGACGGTGGAAGCATCTGCCACGAAGGGACCCTTGACGTTGTCCAGCAGGACCGACGAAATGTCCACCTGGCCGTTGCTCACGGCAAAGCCCAGGGTGGAAGCGTAGACCTGACCGCTGCCGTTCATAGCGGTGAGGGCGTTGTAGAAGAGCATGGTACCCTGCTCGAGGGTCAGAGTCTCGCCCTGACGGGCATTGATCTCATTGCGCAGGCCCAGCGCGCTGGCCTTGCTGAGCTGAGCTGTGGGGAAGGTACCGCCCAGCTTTGCCACATCATAGCCCAGCAGGCGCAGCGCCATGGTGCAGGCTTCTTCCAGCGTGACGGTGTTGTCCGGGCGGAAGCTACCGTCGGAGTAGCCGGTCATCCAGCCGTTCTGGACGGCAGTGCGGATATAGACCGCATAGGGAGAGTCGCTGTCTACATCGCTGTAGAGGCGGCCGGTGCGGCCCTGTGCCGTGGTGGTATCGCGGTAAGCAGAGAATGCGGTGAGGAGGCGGGCCGCCTGCCCACGAGTGAGGGGCGCACCCAGAGAACCGGCCTGCTCGGCGGTCAGACCGCCCAGTGCCGTCGCCGTCTGGACTGCCGCGTTGGAGCCGACCGCAGAAGCGGGCAGCACCAGCATGGAAACAGCCACGCAGACAGCCAGCAGGAATGCGAGGAATCGTTTTTTCATGGTAAACTCCTTAATCATATCTGAGTGCTTCGATGGGGTTCAGGCTGGCGGCACGGCGGGCCGGCAGGAAGCCGAACAGGACACCGATGCCGCAGGAGATGCCCACGGCGATGGCTGCTGCGTCCGCCGAGGGGGTGACATTCAGGGTAATATCCGTCAAGATATACGGAAGGATCTGGTTGATAATGGCCGACACGACGTAGCCCAGCACGATGCCGAGGCAGCCGCCCAGCGCCGATGTGACGCCGGCCTCCACGACGAACTGGGTCAGGATGGTGCTCTCCTGTGCGCCCAGTGCCTTGCGGATACCGATCTCACGGGTGCGTTCGGTGACGGACACCAGCATGATGTTCATGATGCCGATGCCGCCGACCAGCAGCGAGATGCCTGCAATGGCCGTCAGGACGCCCACCATAATATTGATCATAGAGGACATCTGCGACATTGCCGCACTCAGGCTCATGACGTAGACATAGTCGTCCTTGCTGACCAGCTTCTTGAGCCGCGACTGCAAAAACTCCTGTGCCTCATTCGAGTGGTCCGCGTCCTGCAGGACCACATAGTACTGGCTGACACTGCTGGTGTTGTTGACGCTCATCAGGGTGGTATAGGGGATAAGAACAATGTCGTCGTTGCCGCCCTCGTACTGAGAGGCGGGTTTGGAGCGGCCCTCCAGCACGCCCACGATGCGGTACTCGCTGGCGCCTACCTTGAGGGTGCTGCCGAGACCGTTGCCGCCGAAGATCTTGCGGTCCACATAGTCGCCGATGACACAGATATTCTTGTTGTCTATCAAATCGGTGTACTGGATGCCGCGGCCCTTGGCCACCTTGTAGTTGTTGATGGTCGTGTAATCTTCGTTGACGCCGCTGATGTAGGTGCGGCGGTACTTCTCGCCCGCCACCCGCAGCGTGTCGCCGCCGACACTGGCAATCGGCGAAAGACCCTTATAATACTCGGGCTTTTCATTGATGATCCTGTACACATCGTCCACTTCCACTGAGCGGGTGCTGGCGGTCATGATGTTGACGGACAGAATATCGCTGCCCATATCGGAGTAGAAGTCCTGCATCATGTTGGTCATGCCGTTGCCGAGGCCAACGATGACGATGACGGCCATGACGCCGATGATGATGCCCAGCATGGTGAGGAAGGTGCGGACTTTGTTGCTCAAGACGTTCTGGACGGCCTGTTTGAAGGTCTCCTTTATCATGCCTGCGTCCCCTCCTCTCCGGCTTTCGGCTCCGCCATCATGAAGTTCGGCTGAACGACTGCCTCGGGTGCGTGGGCATCGCCATCGTAGACGACGCGGCCATCTTCGAGGCGGATGATGCGCTCGGCCTGCACAGCAATGGAGTTGTCATGGGTGATGAGGACGACCGTATTGCCCTGCTTGTGCAGATCCTGCAGCATTCCCAGAACTTCGCGGCTGGTGTGGGAGTCCAATGCACCGGTGGGCTCGTCGGCCAGGATGACCGCCGGGCCGCGGGCCAGCGCACGGGCAATGGACACACGCTGCTGCTGACCGCCGGAAAGCTGGTTGGGCAGGTTTTTGAGCTTATTGCCCAGACCCACCCGCTCAAGGGCAGCCTTTGCCGTCGCGTGGCGCTGTGCGGCGGGGATGCCCGCATACACAAGAGGAACTTCCACATTCTCCAAAAGCGTCAGCTTCGGCAGCAGGTTGTACTGCTGGAAGATGAAGCCCAGCTTCTCGTTCCGGATGCTTGCCAGCTCGCGGCGGCTCATCTTGCCGACATCCCTGCCGTCCAGCAGATAAGTGCCTTCGGTAGGCACGTCCAGACAGCCGATAATGTTCATACAAGTGGATTTACCAGAACCGGACTGGCCGACGATGGCCACGAACTCGCCTTTGTTGATTTTGAAAGAGACGTGGTCGGCGGCCTTTACGAGGGTATCACCCATCTGGTAATACTTGCAGACCCCATCAAATTCTATCAGCGTGCTCATTCGTCATCTCCTTCGGCGGAGGCCATCATGTTGCTGTAGAAGTCGGTCGCACTGACGCTGGAGTTGTCGTAAGCGATGGTATCGCCCTCCTGCAGGCCGCTCTTCACTTCGATGTAATCGTCATCGCTGATGCCGGTGGTCACCTTGACGTAGACGTAGCCGTCGGGAGCGGTCATTGAAGTCTCAGCATTGGCAGCGCTGGGCGAATCCTTGGTCACCAGCACATAGCTGCCCCGGACGAGGGCGGCGTTGGGCAGGGCCAGAACATTCTTGACGCTGGCGGTGGTGATCTTCGCAGTGGCGTTCATTCCGGGCAGCAGCTCGCCCATGTCGTCGATGCGGACGGTGACGGGGTAGCTGGTGGAGCCGTTGGCGGTAGTGCCTGCCACGAGGATACTGCTGATGACACCCTTGTAAGTCTCACCCGGGACGGCGTCGGCGGTGATGTCCACCTCCTGGCCGACCTCGAGGGAGCGGATCTTCAGCTCGTCCACGTTGAGCTTCATTTCCAGATAGCTCATATCGTAGATGGTGCAGAGGTTCTGCATGGCGGTGTCGTTGGCGCTGAGCTTGTCGCCGGCCTTGACCTTCTTATCCACGATGGTGCCGCTGATCGGGGCGTCGATGGTATAGTGGCTGATGGTCTTCTCGGCAGAAGACATCTGCAGCTCGGCAGCGCGCAGGCTGTCAGCGGCGTTCCTGGTCTGCTTGTCCAAATCTTTGCCGGTAATGCGGAGGATGACGTCATCCTGACGGACGGTGCTGCCCTCCTTGACGCAGAGTTCAGACACGGTACCAGAGGCAGCTGCCACGACAGTCTCCTCACGCTGGTAAGTAAAGTGTGCAGAGTTGAGGGAGCTGACGCCGTTCACCTGTGCCACAGCGGCCTGTGCGGTGGTCAGGCTGCCCGCGTTGGGAACAGCGATGGTGACGGTGCAGGTCATCAGGCTGGCGTCGCCGGCAGGGTCTGCACCGGAAACGGAGCGGATGGTGCCGTTCAGCGTCTCAAAAGTGGTGTCCGGCATGACCTGTGCGGCCTGACCGGCGACAAAGCTCTGGGCCTCTGCGGCAGGGAAATCCACGGCCAGCAGCATCACGGAGGTGTCGCGGATGGTGGCCACAGCCTGACCGGCCTGCACGGCGTCGCCTGCGGCGACTGCAAAGGAGCTGACCTCGCCGCTGATCTTGGTGCGGACGTTCTGCATATCCGCAATGTCATCGTAATTGCGCTGTGCCTGCTCCACCGAGAGCTGTGCGCTCGCGAGGTTGTTTTCCACATCCGAAATGTCGATGGTGTAAAGAATATCGCCCTTCTCGATGCTGTCGCCCAGCTCAAAATCGGCGGTGAGCACCGTGCCGGTGACGAGGGACTTGACGGTGTAGGAATCGGCGGCATTGATGGTGCCGCTGCCGTCGTAGACGTTCACGATGTCGCGGCGTCCCAGCTTCTCCTGCGTGTAGGCAAGGTCTGCCGACGCACTGCGGCTCTTGCGCGGCACGATGACCGCCACCAGCACCGCTGCGGCTGCGACCACCGCGATGCAGCGCTTTTTGTGGGTCTTGATAAAGTGGAACACCTTATTTTCTCCGCCGGTATTCTCCTGCGGAGAGGCGTCCTGTGTCTTCTTGTTGAAACCTAGCATGAAAAGCCTGACCTCCTGTGTTTCATGAAAAAGAAAAGTTCTTTCTGCCTGTTTTCATTCGTTCTGCGCTTTCCCCCACAGCGTCCGCCAAAAATGACCTGTCTGCGAGATACTGCCCCGGGTTAGCGGCGCAAACCGTTATAATGATACCACCTAACAGAACGGACTACAAGAAATTTTTCCTGCACAATCTGCAACTTTTTTGAAAATTTTTCCATCATCTCTGTGTCTGGAAGCTGGAACATCAGACAGAGCTTTCGGATGAAGAGTTCATCCACTCGCTCCGGCCTTTCGTGCAGCGGCTTTTGGGATACCGTCAGAAATAAGACCCCGACTACGATTCATGGCAGGGATTTGGACATTTCAAAACACATCAGGGAGCAGCATAGGTCACAGCTGCTCCCTGATGTGTTTTTTGTGGTTCTTTTCAATGTGTCACTGTCACGGATCTGTTGCCTGCAATACGCAGGCACAATACCCCGGTTCCGGCTGGTAGCAATGGATCGTAAGGCATTTGTCCACCTCCGGGCTGTAGTCGTGAAGGATGTGCTTTGTTCCGTTCAACGCCACATCCGCATACGATACAAGCCACTTCTTATCACCATTGGGGAACACTTCGTAAAACGAACGGCCAAGCATTTCTTCCACCGGCACGCCTTCGATCGTTGCCATTTCGGCATTGCAGTAGCGGAAAATAAAATCCACCCCGTGTCCGTCCTCATTGAACACCAGCTCAATAATGCAGAATGCCAGCGGCATATCGTCCAGCAGACTGCATTTTTCCAGCAGGCTCATACTCATTGGGCGTAGCTGTGCGTCCACCCGCTTGATTTCTGCGCGCAAGCGGCGATGGTCGCTCAGACCACGTCTACGTCCCTGAAAACTGCGGCCATCTGACATTGTATAAATACCGTCATTGCTAATATCTACGATCTGGCTGCGGCACACTACGATTCCCTTACTGATGTTCAGAAACATATCTTCCGGCAAAGCAGACCAGACGCTGTGCAACGGAGCATACAGCGCAACTTCTTCCCCATCCATGCGGTGAATGACCGTTTTGCGGTCGTTACGGTAAAGATACAAGATGTTTTCTGGGCAAAGGTCATTTTTCTGAAACCACTCATGCAGATCATTCATCGCCATACTCCTTTGTCAGTTGGATATGTTTAGTATAGCATACCTCCGTGCAGCGCACAAGAACAGCTTGATTGAAATTCATTTCAACGGAGTTTTCGCCAATTTGCATCGAATATTTTTGTCAATATTCACGTTTTCAATGTCGAAAATGCAGAAGTCGTTGACTTTCAGGCATTTTCTGTGTATTCTGTAACATAGAAGGTCAAATGGTTTTTTCGCAAGATGAATGCCCTGAGCGGCTGGCAGCCGCCCACGGTCTGTGTAAAATAAACCCAGATATAAAGGAGGCAAACCACCATGAAGATGACCCGCAGAAACTTTCTTTCCACTTCAGCGGTTGCGGCGTTAGCCTGCGGCGCATCCCTGACCGCACACGCAGCAGGCAGTACCGATGAAAACAGTCTGAACTTTATCACAGACATTTTCAAGGACTCCACCCAACCGGGCGAGATCGAAGAGGCAACGGCTATCACGGCAGAAAAGAACGCCGAATGGTATGAAAAGCTGGATTTTTCCGATCGGCGGGAGTTTGCCAACGCAGAACGCGGCTGGCTGGACAATGCGGAAGGCAGGATCATCGATGGTGAGGATAACAGATCTGCATGGGATCTGCAAAGCTACGGCGATTTGAACCGGGATGCTCCGGACACTGTAAACCCCAGTCTGTGGCGGAATACCCAACTCAACGCCAAAGCCGGTCTGTTTGAAGTATGTGACGGCATCTATCAGGTGCGCGGCTTTGATATGGCCAATACGACCTTTATCCGCACCGACCACGGTTGGATCGTGTTTGATGTGCTAATGTGCAAGGAAAACATGAAGGCAGCCAAGGAGCTGATGGAGGAGCGCTTCGGTCCGCTGGACATCAAGGCGGTGCTGTACAGCCACTCTCATGTGGACCACTTCGGCGGCGTGGAGGGCATTATCACCCGGGAGCAGGTAGCGGATGCAACGCTTTCGCTTAAAAAGCAGCTGGCTTCCGGCAAGACCCCTGTGCTTGCGCCGGCGGGCTTTCTGAAGCACGCCATCAGCGAGAATGTCTATGCGGGCATCGCCATGGCGCGGCGCGCACAGTTCCAGTACGGCACGGTGCTTGACAAGGGCGAAAAGGGTGCGCTGAGCGTGGGCATCGGCATGGGACAGTCCACCGGTACGGTGTCCCTCATCGCTCCCACCTACGAGATCGGGGAAGATGTTCCGAAGCTGACCATCGACGGGCTGGAGATCGAATTCCAGCTGACCCCCGGCACCGAAGCCCCTGCTGAGATGAACGCCTATTTCCCAAAATACCGCGCCCTCTGGATGGCGGAAAACTGCACCGGTACGCTGCATAATCTGTACACCCTGCGCGGCGCAGAGGTGCGCGATGCCAACGACTGGGCGAAGTATATCATCGAGGCAGATCAGCGCTTCTGCAGCAAGACTGATGTGGTGTTCCAGAGCCACAACTGGCCGCATTGGGGCGAGGAGATCCATGAGTATCTGTTGAACACGGCAGCGATCTACAAGTTCATCCACGACCAGACCCTGCATTACATGAATCAGGGATATACCTCAAATGAGATCTCGGCGATGCTGACCCTGCCCAAAAAACTGGAAAAGGTCTGGTATACCCGTCCGTACTACGGTACGCTGGCGCACAATTCCAAGGCCGTTTACCAGAAATATCTGGGCTGGTATGACGCAAACCCGGTCAACCTGAATCCGCTCCCGCCCAGCGATACCGCCAAGAAGCTGGTAGAATATCTGGGCAGTGCCGATGCAGTTCTCCGCAAAGCGCAGAAGGATTTTGATAAGGGCGAGTATCAATGGGTGGCGCAGATCACCAAAGAACTGGTCTACGCCGACCCGTCCAACCAGAAGGCGCGCAATCTGTGTGCAGATGCACTGGAACAACTTGGCTATCAGGCAGAGTCCGGCGCGTGGCGCAACGCCTACCTGATGGGCGCTGCAGAACTCCGCAGAGGCAACCTGTCCAAGCTGGCGCGCTCAGCCAATGGACTGACTGCGACAATGGGCGAGATGACCATCGCCATGCTGCTGGATTACATCGCTATCATGAGTGATGCCAACGCCGCCCAGAACGATGATCTGACTCTGAATCTGACGGTGACAGATGTGAATGAACAGTTCTATGTAACCCGTAAGAATGGCATCCTGCTGTCTTACCCCGGCGAGAACCATCCGGATGCGCAGGCTTCCGTCACCTGCAAGCGTCTGCAGCTCTTTGCTCTGATGCAGGGTCAAAAGGCCGGGCAGATACAGATCAGCGGAGATCCCACTGTCCTGAAACGCCTGCTGGCATATGCGTCCAAGTTTGAAAAAACCTTCAATGTCATTGAACCGTAAAAACGATTCGGAATTTCAATTTTTTGAAAATATCTCTGAACCTTTGATATTAGGTTCTGTCAAGAGGGCTGGCACCGTCCAGCCCTCTCTCTTTTTGCTAAAGTTTCCGTCTGTGCAACAACACGAAGGATCTCCGGGTATTGCGCATCGGCACCAGCATCCGGGTGAACAAGTAGAGTTTCGACAAACCCCGGCTGGAGTTGGCCGAGAAAATCGAAGCCAACTTCTATTCCCAAGACCTGACCCCGGCAGCATCCCAGATCCAGCAAAATAAAAAGCCGGTAGCCACAAAAATCTCTGGTAAGGAGATCCTTGAAGCCATCCGGCTGATGAATGCAGACGAACTCAGAGAGTTGACGAGAGCCTTGTTCGCCTAAAATTTCTTCT
>ULSB01051569.1_pt1 | contig 19569 bp, 20 predicted proteins | sample 1955741 | NCBI WGS metagenome assembly ULSB01 (sample SAMEA4835691, study PRJEB28245) | human gut metagenome | biome: gut microbiome; material: fecal sample | place: Denmark | collected 2008
CGGACAGGCTCATGCGGTCCAGCAGGATACCGTACAGGGTCTTGGCATCGGTGGACAGACTCTGGAACCGTGGCTCCTGAAAAAGAGCCTTTGGAATGCGGTAGAAGGAGAACAGTTCTCCGGCTTGTCCGTAAAAGTAGTCAAGGGTCATGTGGCTTTTTCAACGTTTTGCTCCAGCTTGTGTTCAAAAAATCGACCACCTTTCGTTTGAAAATAAAAAGCGCACTCTTTTCTTATTGAAAAGTGGTGCGCTATGTAATATAATGGCTGTATAATTTAGCTATCCAAAAGATAGTCGATGAGATATTCTTTCGGAATCATGAAAGATCGTCCGACTTTCAGGCAGCGAATTCTATGTTGATGGATTCTTCTGATGATGGCAGTCTGGCTTTTGAAACCGAGTAAAGTTGTTGCTTCTTCGACAGACAGCACATCAGGATAGTTCACAAATAATTTTTTATAATACTCTTTTGCTTGATTTTGATTCATTATCCTTGACTTTCCTTTCGTTTTGTGCCTAAGCAGAGGATCGTTTTGCCCTGCATCCCTCCTGAACATCCCTCCAATTTCCATTTGGGCGGTCCAAACCGAAAAAACAGAGTAGGGGGAAAACGCATCGAAAAATCGTGGATATTTCAAATTATTGTTCGTTGAGGCGTGAATTTTGCCTTTGCACAGTGGGAACCAGATATCACTAGATATCACTGGATGACACCAGATGGAAGATGCGGATAAAAACTCAAAATCCCTTGTGCTAATAACACGTGTGGGTTCGACCCCCACCACCGGCATAGTGAAAGCAGTCTGAGATGAAAATTTCGGGCTGCTTTTCTTTTTAATTTTTCCCTTGTCCATCAGGAACGCCGGGAACTGAAATGCTGCAAAACTCAGCGGCGGGGCTGACTGTTTTAACTACTGTTTAAGACTTTGTGCTTTTCTGTTCATAAACTTCTGGTATCCTGTACACAACGAAACGAGAAAGAGGGAGCTTTATGAACGCCGAACTCACCTTCCTGACCGCCCTGCAATCCCTGCACAGCCCCATGCTGGATGGAAGCATGGGCTTTATTACCCGTCTGGGAGACTCCGGTATTCTCTGGGTGACGCTGACAGCGCTGCTGCTGGTGTTCCGCAAAACGCGGCGGGTCAGCTGCGTGCTGGCAGCGGCGCTCCTCATCGACGCTGTCCTCTGCAATCTTCTTCTCAAGCCGCTGGTGGCCCGCGTCCGTCCATGCGACATTCTCACGGAGGTACAGCTGCTTATCCCGCACCCGGACGATTTCTCCTTCCCTTCGGGCCATACGGCGGCGTCCTTCGCCTCGGTGACAGCCCTCTGGCTGGCCGGGAAAAAGCAGTGGGCGATGGCGGCTCTGCCGGTAGGCGTTCTCATCGCATTCTCGCGGATGTACCTCTGTGTCCATTACCCGACGGATATTCTGGGTGGTGTCATTTTGGGAGCTGCCTGTGGATGGGCGGGAGCATGGCTCGTAAAGAAAGCAGAGCGACGAATGGCCATCCCGCGGAGCTAAAAAAGAAGAAGAGACCGCTGTGCAGCAGCTTGCTGTACAGCGGTCTCTTTTGTTATGAGGCAGACCCGCTTATCTGAGGGAACATCCCGGTTTTCCGCAAAAGCCCAAAAGGCATGCAGGCGACTCAATACATCCCCCCAAAAAAAATTGGGCCTCGAAAAAAGAAAAGCACTGTACTTCATGCGAAGTACAGTGCTTTTTTGGTGGAGAATAGCGGGATCGAACCGCTGACCTCTTGCATGCCATGCAAGCGCTCTCCCAGCTGAGCTAATCCCCCATAGCTGGCGTGTCATTCCTGACGACGCATATTATTATACCAGCCAAAAGGAGAGTTGTCAATAACTTTTTTATTTTTTGTGAGCGACGCTGCGGCGGGTGCTGCGCTTGTAGTAGAACAGGTACTGCTGTACGATGCCAGCCTGCTGACCATAGGAAGGAAAAGGGTCGCGGCCGCCGAATTCCTCATCAATGAGTCGCTGTATCCAAACATCAATGGGAGCCATCGCGGTACGGCCATAGCCAAAGAGGCAAACGCAGTTTGCTACCTTTTTGCCGACGCCGTCCAGCTCGAGGAGGCGGGAAAAGAGAGCGTCGTTGGGCAGCGCTGCCAGAGCACCGAGGTCGAGTGTGCCGCTGGAAGCCTGTGCGGCAGCGTTCTGGATGTAACGGGTGCGGTAGCCCAGACCACAGCCCATCAGCTGCGCCCCAGAGAGGCCGCAGAGCTGCTGCGGGGTGGGGAAGAGGAAGACTTCATCGCCTTCGGCACTGAGCGGTTCGCCGCAGCACCGGGCAAGGCGTTCTACGGCGGTGCGGATGGCCGGAATGCTCTTGCGCTGGGAGATAAGAAAGGTGATGAGCATTTCCCATGGGTCCTGATGCAGGATTCGGATGCCCTGCCCAAATTCGAGCGATTTGTCCAGATAGCTGCTCTGTCCCGCTAAGCTGCACCGCAGCGCGGAATAGTTCCGGCTCAAATCAAAGTAGTTGGCCCAGCACTCCCAATCTGAGCCATACCATGCAGCGTCGTATTGCCCAGCGCCCAGCGGAGTCAGATAAAGGAGTGCGCCGCCGGAAAGAAAACGGTAGCGCCCGTCGGCCAGTTTCTGCGGCCGGAAGCACTGGCCGCTTTCGATGATCTTGTCGAGGTCAAAGTCGTCCTGGATGGTGACGAGCTGATGGGTAAGGGGAACGGTATGCATGGAAAACTCCTTTTTGGAAAAATTGTGGCGATGCCCGATTCGAGGTGGAAACTGATTTCTATCCGTACCCTCTGCGGGGAGGGCAACCTTGATGCTGAAAAGATCGGCGTGGTTGTGACAATTTCTATCTACGCCCTCGGTGAAGAGGACGACTTGGTTACGTCTTTGAGAACCGCGATATGATTATTATGTTATTCTATCCACACCCCTCAAATAGGAGCGACTTCAAGTCGAAAAATGCACTGGGGAACACAAACTGATTTCAACCAACGTCTTTAAGAGACGGAATTATAGGTCAAAATACTCGGTTCCTTAGAGAGCGCATGGCAACAACTTAATAAGAGTTTACCATATTTTTGTGTCGATTTCTACCTGCGCCCTCCGTGAGGAGGGCGACTGCGTGATGGCGTTTTCCAGTGGGGTTATGCGGTATTTCTATCCACGCCCTCCGCGAGGAAGGCGACGGTGAGCTTCTGCTGGTTCCCGAAAACGGCGAACTATTTCTATCCACACCCTCCGCGAGGAGGGCGACAGTATATCGATGCCCATCTGGACGATGAAGTTCAATTTCTATCCACGCCCTCCGCGAGGAGGGCGACCCCGAAGGCCGTCAAAGCATCGGTCACAATGTCGATTTCTATCCACGCCCTCCGCGAGGAGGGCGACCCAGAGCGCTTGCACTAGCTGCACTACTGCTTGATTTCTATCCACGCCCTCCGCGAGGAGGGCGACGTTTCCTGACGTTCAGCAAGTAGGAGGCTCACATGATTTCTATCCACGCCCTCCGCGAGGAGGGCGACGTCGGCGGTGATCTCATCGTAGCCGTAGGCATTCTATTTCTATCCACACCCTCCGCGAGGAGGGCGACACCGCAGAATCCGGCACCTACCTCAAGTCGATGCTATTTCTATCCACACCCTCCGCGAGGAGGGCGACTTACGATGTGCGGAATCCGCTGAAGCTCAGACAGATTTCTATCCACACCCTCCGCGAGGAGGGCGACGCGCTCTATGATGAGGTAGGACGCTTCCAGAGTGATTTCTATCCACGCCCTCCGCGAGGAGGGCGACTGTACTCGGCAGATGGTGGATTCGGAGTTGGTAGAATTTCTATCCACGCCCTCCGCGAGGAGGGCGACCGACCTGCTTCAGCATACCGGTGATGTCGGCCAATTTCTATCCACGCCCTCCGCGAGGAGGGCGACGCTTGTTTTCGGGGTCACCGTAGGGATATGCAAATTTCTATCCACGCCCTCCGCGAGGAGGGCGACAAGCCGCCGCCTTTGTGCTGGCACTGGACAAGCTATTTCTATCCACGCCCTCCGCGAGGAGGGCGACGACTTCTTTTCATTTCTGTGTTACTCTTGTACTGATTTCTATCCACGCCCTCCGCGAGGAGGGCGACTGTCCGCTGAACGGACCAGCGTCACCAGCATCCCGATTTCTATCCACGCCCTCCGCGAGGAGGGCGACCCGGTAGGCGTGGCAGCGGTACGGCAACAAATTATTTCTATCCACGCCCTCCGCGAGGAGGGCGACCGTCAACAGCTTCAACGTTTACATTGACGGCGTATTTCTATCCACGCCCTCCGCGAGGAGGGCGACAACTGCCGCAGTGGGTTACGACGATGATTATGAATTTCTATCCACGCCCTCCGCGAGGAGGGCGACGTCCGGCGCAGTCACCATAGCTGCCGTAGCCGGATTTCTATCCACGCCCTCCGCGAGGAGGGCGACCTTGTACAATCTTGATCCGCGACCGGGCCGAATGGATTTCTATCCACGCCCTCCGCGAGGAGGGCGACGCGCGGTGCTGCCGGGCGCGGAGCTTCCTCGCCGGATTTCTATCCACGCCCTCCGCGAGGAGGGCGACTTGTACTTCTGGCCGTTCGTATCCAGATAGTGCAATTTCTATCCACGCCCTCCGCGAGGAGGGCGACAACTGCTCTAGTCTGGCGGCGGCAATGACAGGGAGAATTTCTATCCACGCCCTCCGCGAGGAGGGCGACCAAAACTTGACGTGATCCGCGTGCAGCCGTACAAATTTCTATCCACGCCCTCCGCGAGGAGGGCGACGAGGGCATCCCCGAAAAGACGCTTGCCTGGATCACATTTCTATCCACGCCCTCCGCGAGGAGGGCGACCAGCAAGTCCGGCATTTCGGCGGCGAATGTGCAGATTTCTATCCACGCCCTCCGCGAGGAGGGCGACATGGCCGTGCGGGCGGGGTGTTGCTGCTCGACCTATTTCTATCCACGCCCTCCGCGAGGAGGGCGACTTCAAAGGGCGCGTCAGCGCCCCGCGCGATTTTTTATTTCTATCCACGCCCTCCGCGAGGAGGGCGACCTGCTCGACCGGTGGGAGGAATACTCCCTCGAAACATTTCTATCCACGCCCTCCGCGAGGAGGGCGACAGTTTTACGACGAGGAGGAGTGCTTGGAGCACGAATTTCTATCCACGCCCTCCGCGAGGAGGGCGACCAGGTCCCTTGCGTTAGCTTTCCGCTCACCTCGTAATTTCTATCCACGCCCTCCGCGAGGAGGGCGACCACGGCTTCGGGTCCTTGACCCATTTGTGCTGGAAATTTCTATCCACGCCCTCCGCGAGGAGGGCGACGATGATCCTGCCGATGACCGAATCCCGATTGTGGTTATTTCTATCCACGCCCTCCGCGAGGAGGGCGACGCGGGCAGAGAAGGCCGCAGAGGCCGCCCGGGAAATTTCTATCCACGCCCTCCGCGAGGAGGGCGACTATAAAGTTTGGTCGCGCTGCCGGGCATTTTAAGATTTCTATCCACGCCCTCCGCGAGGAGGGCGACCGCAGGGCATCTGCATGGCCCCGTTCCTGACTGGATTTCTATCCACGCCCTCCGCGAGGAGGGCGACACGATACAATCGGTGGACAAAACGTCTACACAATCATTTCTATCCACGCCCTCCGCGAGGAGGGCGACGCGACAGGCATTCCAAGTTCAAAAGTATTACGAGATTTCTATCCACGCCCTCCGCGAGGAGGGCGACCTCGGCAGAGGCAGCAGCAAACAGAGCATGGCAAATTTCTATCCACGCCCTCCGCGAGGAGGGCGACAATTCTTTCCAGTGCTCCCAGAGCAGTCGATTGGATTTCTATCCACGCCCTCCGCGAGGAGGGCGACCTTATGTGGCAGGATACGTAACCAAAAAGACATACGATTTCTATCCACGCCCTCCGCGAGGAGGGCGACTCCGGCACAGTAGCAAACTACAGCAAGACAAAGGCTATTTCTATCCACGCCCTCCGCGAGGAGGGCGACCTTCCTTGGCTTTCTCTTTGCTCTGCAATCGGGAAATTTCTATCCACGCCCTCCGCGAGGAGGGCGACGGATGCTCCATTGATTTGGGCCACATCGTTGATGTATTTCTATCCACGCCCTCTGCGAGGAGGGCGACAGCCGAGTGTATCCGCACCCGGCTGTAATTATATATTTCTATCCACGCCCTCTGCGAGGAGGGCGACGGGCGAAAGCTGCCATCGAGGATGCCGACGAGATATTTCTATCCACGCCCTCTGCGAGGAGGGCGACGCATGAGCTCGACCACGGCCAGCGTGCTCAGGTGATTTCTATCCACGCCCTCTGCGAGGAGGGCGACGTAGATCGGGCCGATGTTCCCGAGGGTGTTGTTATTTCTATCCACGCCCTCTGCGAGGAGGGCGACTCGGCGTTGTTGTAGTCGGCGGCATTGTGGACAATATTTCTATCCACGCCCTCTGCGAGGAGGGCGACCCGGAGAACGTGGTAATTTCCAAGATGCCGGAGATTTCTATCCACGCCCTCTGCGAGGAGGGCGACGGGGCGGGCTTGCTGCTTTCAACCTGCAAGCAGCTATTTCTATCCACGCCCTCTGCGAGGAGGGCGACGACCAAGGCTGTCAACGTCAGCCCGAAGAACATGAGAATTTCTATCCACGCCCTCTGCGAGGAGGGCGACAGTCCTTAAAGGCCCGCAGGCTCGTAGGAGGCAGGATTTCTATCCACGCCCTCTGCGAGGAGGGCGACCACCCACAGCGAGGCACTCACCTGGTCTGGGTACGATTTCTATCCACGCCCTCTGCGAGGAGGGCGACCTTTTTCTGCTACAGTTACGACTGCGCTTGCCAATTTCTATCCACGCCCTCTGCGAGGAGGGCGACCCGAGTGGGTACAGACGTTGCAAACCTCTTTCGAAATTTCTATCCACGCCCTCTGCGAGGAGGGCGACTGCTGCTGCATCTGCATGGCAAACAGCTGCTGCATATTTCTATCCACGCCCTCTGCGAGGAGGGCGACGCGGCTGCGCCCATGGGCTGCCTTTGTGCAAAAATTTCTATCCACGCCCTCTGCGAGGAGGGCGACGCGGAAAATTTGAACAGTCAAACCTAGATACAGACATTTCTATCCACGCCCTCTGCGAGGAGGGCGACCCAAAAACAGCAAAAATTAATGCTAATTCAAACGATTTCTATCCACGCCCTCTGCGAGGAGGGCGACAATAACATCAACAAATCCACCCGGCCTCTCGAAATTTCTATCCACGCCCTCTGCGAGGAGGGCGACCCAACGTGGTGGCGTATGCGCTGGAACAGGTGGAATTTCTATCCACGCCCTCTGCGAGGAGGGCGACAATAACATCAACAAATCCACCCGGCCTCTCGAAATTTCTATCCACGCCCTCTGCGAGGAGGGCGACAAAAATATTGGGTTACCTTATTTATTTACTTTAGATTTCTATCCACGCCCTCTGCGAGGAGGGCGACAATGCCCGCATCCGCGCTGCCAAGCGGCGGCGGATGATTTCTATCCACGCCCTCTGCGAGGAGGGCGACTTGCCATGCAGATGCAGCAGCAGGAGTGCTGCTGCGAATTTCTATCCACGCCCTCCGCGAGGAGGGCGACTTCCTGCGCTGGTCACCAGATTGCCGAGACCAGAATTTCTATCCACGCCCTCCGCGAGGAGGGCGACGCGATGTGCGTAGCGTTCTCCTCAGCGAAAGCCTATTTCTATCCACGCCCTCCGCGAGGAGGGCGACCCTTGTAGCGGAGCAGACCGTACCGTGCGGTAACATTTCTATCCACGCCCTCCGCGAGGAGGGCGACCGGACCATAGTAAGCCCGCGAGCTCCGAAGCTCAATTTCTATCCACGCCCTCCGCGAGGAGGGCGACCGCCTGCTGGGCCGCTGCCAGAGTGCCGGCATTGATTTCTATCCACGCCCTCCGCGAGGAGGGCGACTTTTGAGGGTCAGCTTTCCAAAATCATCATACAATTTCTATCCACGCCCTCCGCGAGGAGGGCGACAAAAGTCTATAAAGATATTCAGGTGGGCAACCAGATTTCTATCCACGCCCTCCGCGAGGAGGGCGACCACACCGGGCGCGGCTTTTTGAATACCTGAAAAGGAATTTCTATCCACGCCCTCCGCGAGGAGGGCGACACATGCTGCCGGCCGCACCTACGGCCAGCAGGTGATTTCTATCCACGCCCTCCGCGAGGAGGGCGACCTGCCGATGAGCTGGACAAGCTGACTGAGATCGATTTCTATCCACGCCCTCCGCGAGGAGGGCGACTCATGCACCTGGGCTTCATTGTCCAGGCAGCAGATATTTCTATCCACGCCCTCCGCGAGGAGGGCGACTTCAGGCTCTGCGCAGCTTTTTCCAGCCCTCCCATTTCTATCCACGCCCTCCGCGAGGAGGGCGACGCATCTGCCATCAGGTTGGTTCCCTGATTTACGCTATTTCTATCCACGCCCTCCGCGAGGAGGGCGACCCACTTGTATTTGCTGGACAGCTTCACGATCTTCTATTTCTATCCACGCCCTCCGCGAGGAGGGCGACTCCGGTTGGTGATCACATATTCCGGGCTGTACGATTTCTATCCACGCCCTCCGCGAGGAGGGCGACATAATAGACCATGAAAAGGAGTGATCGCCGCATGAATTTCTATCCACGCCCTCCGCGAGGAGGGCGACAGCCGTTCATCGTTCAGATCACGGCCAGCAGCCTATTTCTATCCACGCCCTCCGCGAGGAGGGCGACGGCGGCTTTGGCGTAGGATGTAGATTGCAGATAATTTCTATCCACGCCCTCCGCGAGGAGGGCGACTAGGTCTGAGTGCCATCTGGTGCCCTCCAGCAAATTTCTATCCACGCCCTCCGCGAGGAGGGCGACGGCTCTCAGGCGAGCAGCCTCCCTCGGCGTAGTAATTTCTATCCACGCCCTCCGCGAGGAGGGCGACCTCAGGTCCACTGAATGAAAGGAGTAACCGAATATATTTCTATCCACGCCCTCCGCGAGGAGGGCGACCGGTACTTTTCATGGAGCTTCTCGTAATACTCCATATTTCTATCCACGCCCTCCGCGAGGAGGGCGACGCCTTTTCAGCCGGTGCTTCCTGCTTCTGTGCAATTTCTATCCACGCCCTCCGCGAGGAGGGCGACCTTCCAGGGCTTTTTCTCACTCTGCTTATACTTCTATTTCTATCCACGCCCTCCGCGAGGAGGGCGACTCTTTCGCAAGGTCGTTTTCTCGCGGAAGAATCGATTTCTATCCACGCCCTCCGCGAGGAGGGCGACCGAGTGCGTTCGAGCCAACATAGAGCCGCTCAGAATTTCTATCCACGCCCTCCGCGAGGAGGGCGACGGACTACGCCTCTAAGGTCAAACACGCACAGCGGATTTCTATCCACGCCCTCCGCGAGGAGGGCGACGTATGTCGACGCGGCTGACAACGCTCTGAAGGTATTTCTATCCACGCCCTCCGCGAGGAGGGCGACTCGCTTGTTGTTGTCGGTGAGCTGGAAGGTGGAATTTCTATCCACGCCCTCCGCGAGGAGGGCGACCTGCTTGCCGGTCTTTTTCGGGTAGGCTTTCCAATTTCTATCCACGCCCTCCGCGAGGAGGGCGACTGCACCCGCAAGGGCAAGCAAACTCGCTGCGTGTATTTCTATCCACGCCCTCCGCGAGGAGGGCGACTTGGCGCACGGAAGGAGTGCGTCGAGGCTGCCATATTTCTATCCACGCCCTCCGCGAGGAGGGCGACTCGCCGTCCCCGGTGTAGGTGCCGACCCGCTGCGAATTTCTATCCACGCCCTCCGCGAGGAGGGCGACTTCGCATTCTCAACAATTTCAACAATGTCGAGTTATTTCTATCCACGCCCTCCGCGAGGAGGGCGACGCACCGCATACAAGTACAGCTGCGGCAGCTTCCCATTTCTATCCACGCCCTCCGCGAGGAGGGCGACCCGCTTCAGATCTTGGGCCCTGGCCTCCAGATCCAATTTCTATCCACGCCCTCCGCGAGGAGGGCGACACCTACTTCTACAGCACCAGCACCCGGAACGTCAAATTTCTATCCACGCCCTCCGCGAGGAGGGCGACTGTTCTGATACGGTGCATCACCGGTGTTGTCGGTATTTCTATCCACGCCCTCCGCGAGGAGGGCGACCTTCAGTGCTGAAAACTGGCCCAAGACCTATTCTATATTTCTATCCACGCCCTCCGCGAGGAGGGCGACTCACTTGGGAAATAGTTGCTGCTGCTTGCATATCGATTTCTATCCACGCCCTCCGCGAGGAGGGCGACCCTCGGCGGCTGCGACGGTGTCTATTACCATGCCATTTCTATCCACGCCCTCCGCGAGGAGGGCGACCCCCCAGTGGAGCCTAAATCGCTTATTCATTTTTATTTCTATCCACGCCCTCCGCGAGGAGGGCGACGGACTACGCCTCCAAGGTCAAACACGCCCAGCGGATTTCTATCCACGCCCTCCGCGAGGAGGGCGACCGTTCAACAAGCGTATGCGTGATGAGGTCGGTAAATTTCTATCCACGCCCTCCGCGAGGAGGGCGACGTCCAAAGTTGAGGACTGGGAAAAACACATGATAATTTCTATCCACGCCCTCCGCGAGGAGGGCGACTTGGAGGCTGCGAGGAATGGCCCCTGCCTCGAAAATTTCTATCCACGCCCTCCGCGAGGAGGGCGACCTGCGGTGGTCGGCCTGATTGGAACAACACTGGTATTTCTATCCACGCCCTCCGCGAGGAGGGCGACAGAGCATCATTTTGATTTTCTCCCGGGCAATCTTATTTCTATCCACGCCCTCCTCGAGGAGGGCGACGTCCGACCCCATTCACGGTGATCCTGTACCAGGATTTCTATCCACGCCCTCCGCGAGGAGGGCGACGGGACGCGGTGGCACAGAAACGCCGTTTGTCTCATTTCTATCCACGCCCTCCGCGAGGAGGGCGACGCCCTGCGTTCCATCGGCAAAAAGAAGTAAGGAGATTTCTATCCACGCCCTCCGCGAGGAGGGCGACTTTTCTAATGCCACAAATAATCCGGGACAGACCGATTTCTATCCACGCCCTCCGCGAGGAGGGCGACGTCTGTCGATATAGCCCTTCACATAGCCATCCATATTTCTATCCACGCCCTCCGCGAGGAGGGCGACTCGTGGCGATTGAACCCAAAGACAGCGGGCGAGCGATTTCTATCCACGCCCTCCGCGAGGAGGGCGACCAGCTTATCTATCGCGGCGCAACGCAGGTTGCACTATTTCTATCCACGCCCTCCGCGAGGAGGGCGACACGACCTTTATGCCCCGTTTGGCCCCGGAGAGGTATTTCTATCCACGCCCTCCGCGAGGAGGGCGACCCGCTGGCGGCGCACTGAACCCGGAGCAGGCGAAATTTCTATCCACGCCCTCCGCGAGGAGGGCGACGATTGATTGTGTTCTACAACTTCAATGAAGAATTATTTCTATCCACGCCCTCCGCGAGGAGGGCGACTTTCAGCAAGTACCTCTGGGGCTGCTGCGTTGAATTTCTATCCACGCCCTCCGCGAGGAGGGCGACCAGTCGACTCAGGCCGTGTCTTCGGTGGTACTCATTTCTATCCACGCCCTCCGCGAGGAGGGCGACGACTACCGCCTTCAGGACAACGACTACTCCAAGAAACTCATTTCTATCCACGCCCTCCGCGAGGAGGGCGACGTATATCGATGCCCATCTGGACGATGAAGTTCAATTTCTATCCACGCCCTCCGCGAGGAGGGCGACGCAAGGCCATTCCCTGCTGGCAAAGTCGAAGCAGATTTCTATCCACGCCCTCCGCGAGGAGGGCGACTCGCCGTTCTTGGCAAGGCGTTCAACTTCGGAGTATTTCTATCCACGCCCTCCGCGAGGAGGGCGACGACAAGCACGCTCTGGTCATCAAGTTGCTCAAGATATTTCTATCCACGCCCTCCGCGAGGAGGGCGACGCGGCGGGAGGTTGCTCTGAATGTGCGCAAAAAAATTTCTATCCACGCCCTCCGCGAGGAGGGCGACAATAATTTCATCAATCATTGTACTGCCCCTTTCAATTTCTATCCACGCCCTCCGCGAGGAGGGCGACATCGTTCATGGCATCGGTGAGAGCCTGAGTTTTATTTCTATCCACGCCCTCCGCGAGGAGGGCGACAGCAAAAACAGAGACAAAATCTCTATTTTCTTATAAATTATACAACATTCTGCACGAATTTAGAAGAGCCTTGATTTACAACGGGTCAAAGAACTATCCCAATCATGCAAAATGACACAAAAATCCGGTGCGAAGGTGCCAGAAAAATGCTGAGAACTCGCCCTTCGCACCGGGGCGGGAAACTCAGAACAACAGCAGGCCGTCCTGCTCGAAGGGCGGATGAACGCCGATATGCTCCACCTTGCTCTTATAGTTGTTGCCCAGCTGGTAGAAGCGCAGGCTGTCCAGCGCGGGGTCGATGAGGGCCGTCAGCTCCGCCTTGAGAACGGCATACTGCGCGGCATCCAGCAGACACTCGAACACGGAGTTCTGCACCCGCTGGCCGTGGTCCACACAGCGCTTGGCGACTTTGCGCAGACGTTTGCGCCCGGCAGGAGTTTCGGTGTTGACGTCGTAGGTGATAAGGACCAGCATACACATCCCTCACTTCCAGAAAAATGGCGGGTAAAGCTCCATATCGCCCCGCAGGGTGCGGGCCAGAAGCAGAGCCTGCACATAAGGCACGAGGCCCCACGGAAGCTTTTCGTTCAGGAACGGGTGGGTGATAGTCTCCTGCTTGCGGGTCTGCCACCCGCCCAGAAAGGCGCGGCGGCCCTCATCGGTGAGAAGGACGGCCCCGTTCTCCTGCTTCTGGAAATGCTTCGGCGTCATGATTTTCTGGTTGATGCAGGAGAGCACGAAGCGGTCGGCATAAACTGCACGCAGCTCTTCCATGAGGTCGAGGGCGAGGCTCCTGCGCCCGGGCCGGGCGCGGTGGAGAAAGCCGACATAGGGGTCGAGGCCCACACTCTGAAGAGCCGCCGTGCAGTCGGAGGCCAGAAGCGAATAAGCGAAGGAGAGCAGGGCATTGGTGTTGTCCAGCGGCGGGCGGCGGCTCCGGCCTGCGAAAGAAAAATCATCGTGCTGCTGCAGGATGAGTGAATCAAAGCAGTCGAAATACCGCTGTGCCGCCTCGCCCTCCAGACCGCGAAGCTGGTCGAGGTCGTCACACTGCTCGATGAGGGGCAGCGCCGCCGCCAGCTGGGCGCTGGTGTGCTTGAGCTGTTCCACCGGCACCCGCTGGGGGTGGTCGCGGGTGGCCCGTTCCAGCACCCAGCGGGCGTTATAGACTTTGCCCAGGATGAAATTGCGCGCATAGAGACAGCTCTCTGCCTCGCTGTCTGCGATGCGGTACTGGGTCTGCCGCAGCAGGACGTTGCCCCGCTCTTCGCCTACGGCCCGGGCCAGAAAGCGGCCCTGCGGGCTGAAAAAGCTCAAATCGACCCCGAGGCTGGCGCATTTACCCATCAGGGCAGGGCTTGCGCCGGGATAGCTGAAGCAGACGATGCCTTCCAGCGTGTGGAGCGGGACCCGGCCAATTTCAGCCTTGTTGCAGAGCAGGACGATGTTCTCCCCCTCGAGGGAAAGGTAGGCGTCCTTGTTGAGGACGTAGAGCGTGTTCAGGAATTTCCTCATGGCACAGCCTCCTGCATCTCGTCCAGATGGGCGCGGAGATAGGCTTTCGGGTCGGCACGCTGATACAGCACGGGGAGGCAGAGCTCTTTGAGGGAGCAGGCGCTGCAGTGGGTGCCGGGCTTCGACTTGGGGGTATAGCCTCGGGCAAAATAGGTGTGCATCTCATCGGCCATCTTCTGGGTGGTCTGGCGCAGTTCTTCGGTCAGCGGCACGACCTCCCGCCGCCGCGTTTCCTCGTAGAAGAGCGCACCCTCAGGGATGCTGCACACCAGCATCTCTTCCAGAGCCATGGCCTGTGCGCAGAGCTGCAGCCGGTCAGCGTCGCTGGCCTTGGCGCGGCCATGCTTGTACTCGACAGGCATGGGCTTCCAGAGCCCTTCCGTGCTTTGCAGGGGGATGCCCTCCGGGTCGGCCCGGAACTCGACGACATCGCAGTTTCCGCTCAGGCCCAGCCGACGGCTGACCACCTGCATCCCTCGGGTGATGAGCAGGCCGCCGCGCCGTTCGGTCTGGTTTGCGTCATGGCAGCGGGCGTGGTCGAGCTGGCCTTCGACGGTGCGGCGGTTCTCCGCCCACTGCTGTTCCAGATGGATGAGCGCCCACTGGCGGCGGCAGAAGCAGAAGTGCTGGATGCCCGACAGGGGCAGCCAGTCGTCTGCGCCGCCCATCAGGACAGCCTCTCGCAGGTGACTCCTTCCGGCAGAGTGTCTGCCACCGTGACGGTGTAGTCGCGGTAGCTGCGGGCGGCGTCCACATCGGGCTTGCGCTGGACGGCGACGGAGTCGAAGAGCTTATAGGCCGGGGCATTGCCCAGCTCAGAATCGTGCTTGAACACGATGAGCTCCCGCACGGCCATCTTGCCCCGGGCAGCGCTGTGGTCGTTCTCGAACATATTCAGAATGGCAGTCCACAGAAGTTTCAAATCATCCTCGGAGAAGCCGGTGGTCTTCCGGGCGAGGTTGGCCGAGACATAGCCCTCGGCGCGGTAGAGGGCGTAAGGCACGATGTGCTTGCGGCCCATCTCAGTACCCTTCTTCTCGGCATCGGCCTCGGTAGTGATGGCCACGCGGGTGATGGTGACTTCCTGCGGGACGATGGGGTCTACCGACCGGGCAAAGCTCAGCTGGACGGGGCCGCGCACCTGACCGCAGTTCAGCGCACCCTTGACGAAGGTGGTCATGACAGCACCGAAGGTGCGGATGTCGAAGTAGTTCTCACACATATAGTCCCGCAGCTTGGCATCGATGTCGGGGTCGGCTTTTTTGGCAGCTTTCAGGTCGGGGTCGATGCCCAGAGTTTTGATGGCCTCGGCGTCGCTGCGGTTGAGGGGAACGCCGTCCTTGATGTAGATACGATAGCCTTTTTCGTCCTCTTTCAGAGTCTCGACATAGTTGCGGATCTTCCGCTTGAGGCAGACGTCGGTCACCAGACCGTAGCCCGTCTCGGGGTCGATACGGGGCATATTGCCTGCATCGGGGTCGCCGTTGGGGTTGCCGTTCTCGACGTCGAACAGGATGACGAAATCATAGCGGTTCTTGATGGGCTCAGACATGGTTTATTCCTCCTCATTCTTTTTGGCGTAGCGTTTCTGGGTCTGGTGGTAGTAGCCGATCTCAAAGGCACCCTGCTCCGGCAGGCTGAGCCGCGCCGGGAAGCCTGTCTCGGGCAGCTGGGCCATCAGCTCGGTGAGCTGTTTGCTGAAATGCACCTCGTTGGGGGTGCTCATCTTCTGCAGATGCTTCTGAGCCAGCTTGACCAGCGTAGGGAAGGCCGTTGCCGGGGTGGCACAGGCCGAGTTGAAGTACCGGTCTTTGATGGTGGCGTTGATGCCGGGATTGGCGACGCTCTGGATCGTCTCCAGCACAGAGAAGAGACGCCCCAGAACATAGGGGACATTGCTGCTTTCGTTCAGGCTCACGGTAAATACCTCCTTGTTGAGCTCGGTGGGGTAGTTGCGGAGATAGTAGGCTTTCAGGATGGCGGCGCGGCCCCGGGTGACTTCCCGTTCGGCCCGGATGCGGAGGGTCACGCCGTTGAGCAGGGTGGCGGGATAGGGTCCGCCGGTGAGGATGGCCCGGAGCAGATCGCCCACCAGCTGGGGTGAGGGATTTTTGTCCCGGGATTTCTGGTTGACCGTCTCCTGCGCCAGCGCCCAGACCGACAGGTTTTCCCACTTGTCGAAGGCGGGGCGGGTGATTTCGAGCCGGTCAGCGTGGTCCTGCAGATTTTTGGCAAACTGTCCGAAGCTGTTGCGCAGGAAGAACCGGACGGAGAGCCGGGCTGCGTTGGGCGAGATGCCCAGCACATAGAAGTTCTGGTTCGGGTCCAGCTTGTCATCGAGGAAGGAGACGGGGCGTCCCTGAGAAAGGGCTTTCAGTGCGGCGGCAAGGTCGCTTTCCGAGACGCCGCGCGCCTCGGCACCGCCGCAGAAAAACATCAGCATGGCGTTTGAGTAGGCGGGAGCGGCGTTTTCGGCCCAGCAGACGATGGTGGTGTCGCCGATGCGCTGACAGCAGTTCCGGTCAGCCAGCAGCAGATTGAGGGCCGTGGTGTAGGCGAAGGCCGCGTACTCGCTGACAGGGGCGTTGGCACCCTGCTCATGGCCATAGGAGCAGAAAGCGGGCGCGTTGAAGGAGACCAGCGCCGCACCGGCGGCCTGTGCGCCCATCACACCTTTGATGGCGGGGTGGATGCGGGCGATGCCGGCTTCTTTGCCGGTGATGAGGCAGCGGGCTGTCTCGGTGTTTGCATCGGAGGTGTCAAAGGCGAACTGCCATGCGGCCCGGATGTCCTTATCGGTGGTAGCCAGCCAGTGGTCGCCGTCGGGGGATTCGTAGCCGAACACAAGGTTCGCGTTGTTGTTCAGGTCGGCCCACTGCTCTGCCAGCAGTGGGTGGGTGGGGGCTGTATCCGGCTCCCAGCTGTCAAAAAAGGCGAGGATGGCTTTGGCGGCAGGGGAGTCCACACCGTCGAGCACCTTGTGGTGGAGGGCGGCACAGGCTTCGAAGCACTGGCGGGAACGCTCGGGCTTGCCCTTTTCGTCTGCGCCCAGCAGATAGGACGTATTGTCGCACAAAAAGTTCGCAGCGACGCCGGAGGCGCGCTTGACCCGGTGGGGGACAGGGAGCTCACGGGGGGCGGTGACGGTCTTTTTGCCCTTGGGGACTTCCTGCCGCAGGTCGTTGAGGGCGAGGAGCTGGCCGTCGGGGCCGAGGCGCAGCTCGTAGCTGACTTTGAACTTACTGTCCCAGCCGGGGGCCTCCACCTTGCCCTGCTTCAAGAGCTGTTCATAATAGGAGGTGAGTGCTTGGAGTATCATGTAAACACCTCCACGTCCCGGCATTCCATCACGCCGTCCACCAGCTTTGCGCGGAAGAACTGGCTGCGGATGTTGGCCGAATCAGAGTAATCGAGGCTGTGGAGCATGAAGCCGAGGTCCTGCGTGACCTTCAGCGCCGGAATGCTGCCGCCCGGCCACTCCCGGAAGTTGGCCGGGAACTCCCGGCACCCGAAACAGGGCTGGTGATAGCACTGACCTTTGCGCAGGCGTCGGCGCAGGATGTCCTGGAACTTGCCGGGATTGTCGCTGGGGGCGGCCTTGTCTGTTAAATCAAAGTGACACTCGATGACGTAGTGGACGTCCTGCAGGACCATCGCGGCCCGCTGCTGGATGTCCTCCGAGGTGTAGAGCACCGGCGGCGTGCCGCCTTTGGCCGCACTGAGGGCGGCGGAGGACAGCAGGGTGGACTTGACCTCGTTGCGCCGGATGTTGGTGAACCGGATGGGCCGCTGAGTGTATTCCTCCGTGGATGCCTCATCCACGGGGTCAAGGCCGAAGGGCTTGAGCAGATAGATGCGGTCAACCGTATAACGCAGCCCGGGGTGCCAGTAGATGGCTTCCACAAGGCCCCGCGCAGCGGATGGAGTGATCATGTCGTAGCTCACACGCTCGGTCTTCATTTCCGGACGAGTGAAACAGGCATAGTCGCCCCATACTTCAATGAGCATGGACATCAGCATCGCCTCCTTTCCGGGTGAAGTTGAATTTTCAGACTAAGATGAATATCGGTCATTGAAACCACCTCTTTCTTTTAGAAGTAAAGGCCGATGCCGGTCTCCACATCCATGGCAAGGCCGGTCTTTTCACTGTAGCAGCTGGTGTCGGTGAGGATGGCCGAGCCATCGGGCCGCAGTTCCAGCGCCCCGGCGGCGTCGAGCTTGTCGAACTGGTCCTTATAACAGGAGACACTGTAAACGCCCAGCTTCCGCAGCAGCGTCCGGGTAACATGACCGCTGCGCAGCTGTTCACAGAGGGCTGCGCCCTCGCCGACGGGCAGATAGACCGTGCGGGCAGCGTTTTCGATGAGGCGGAATTCCTCCGCCACCTGTGCAAAGGGGAACTGGCAGCCCCGGATGCCCCGGAGAAAGGCATCCAGAATGCCGTGCTTGTCCACGGCGTCGGGGCCGCGCAGGTCGGAAAGCTCGTTGAAGTAGAGCTGAATGGCTCGGGGCGTGTCCAGTGTGTCCTGATGCCGGGCGGTGTAGTCCAGCGCGCTGACATTCTGCCTGAGCATCTGGGGCGTGGAACACTCGTCCAGCCGGAACCGGTAGACGATGCTTTCCTCTGCGCCCCGCCGCCCCTCGCGGTTGCAGCGCCCGGCAGTCTGTAAGAGCGAGTCAAGACCGCACTGCTCGCGGTAAGCGACGGGAAAATCCACATCCACGCCCGCCTCGATGAGAGAGGTGGACACCACCCGGCAGGGCAGACCCTCTTTCAGTCGCTGGCGGATGTCGTCCAGCTGACGGCGGCGGTCGGCGGCGCAGAGCAGAGTGGTCAGGCAGTAGCTGCCCTCGGCGGGCAGAGCAGCGTAGAGCTGCTGGGCCGTCTTGCGGCGGTTGACCACGCAGAGCACCTGTGGGTGCCGGGCCAGCCGGGCGGCGAACTCCTCCTGCGGCAGGGTGCCGAGGTCTTGCAGTGTGGTGCGCCGGAGCACTTCGTAGAGGCGGGCCGCGTCGGGCGTGATCTCCTGCGGGTGGAGCTCAGGCGCAAAGCGCCGGAACAGCGGCTCAAGGGCAGGCTGGGTGGCCGTGCAGAGGACGGCCGTGGAGTGGTAATGCTGGATGAGCTGGGCGATGGCACTGACGCAGGGGGCAAGGTAGTCGCCCGGGAGGGTCTGCACCTCGTCGAAGATGATGACGCTGTCGGCGATGTTGTGGAGCTTGCGGCAGCGGCTGCTGCGGTTGGCGTAGAGCGACTCGAAGAACTGCACCGCCGTCGTCACCACGACGGGGGCGCCCCAGTTTTCACTGGCCAGCATCTGGCGGTACTGGGTGGGGGTCAGGTCGTCCTGCTCAACAGTCTTGTACTCGGCGTTGGAGAAGTCGGCCAGAACATTTTCTGCGCCCAGCAGGCCCGAGAAGACGGCGGCGGTCTGGTCGATGATGGACATATAAGGGATGACGTAGATGACCCGCTTCATCTTCTGGGCGGCGGCGTGCTCCAGCGCAAAGGCGAGGGAGGCAAAGGTCTTGCCGCCGCCGGTGGGTACGGTGAGGGTGTAGAGCCCCTGTGGGCCGTGCGCGCCTTTCTCGAGGCAGGCGCGGAGGACGGTGTTGCGCTGGACGCTGACGGGCGAGGGCGACTCGGCCCTGAGATAGAGCTGCGCCTGTGTCGAGACGATGTCCCGCAGCGCGGCGATGTCCGTGCCGCTGCCCCGGGGTGCGGCCTTGCCGTCCATGAAGGTCTCGGTGTCGATGAAGTCGGCGTCCACGAGGCAGGAGTAGAGCATCCGGGTAAAGAACGCGAGGCTCAGCGGGTCGGCGCAGGCCCACGCGGGCGGCGTCGAGGCGG
>ULSB01064454.1_pt1 | contig 19382 bp, 9 predicted proteins | sample 1955741 | NCBI WGS metagenome assembly ULSB01 (sample SAMEA4835691, study PRJEB28245) | human gut metagenome | biome: gut microbiome; material: fecal sample | place: Denmark | collected 2008
GAGGCTGTCACGGTCTTGCTTTCATCACGGCTCTTGATCGTTGTGGTCTTGCTCGAGAGGAGACCGCGTTCCTTGTATTTCAGGCCGTAGTCGTCCCTGGACTCATTATAGCCGTTTTCCAGGTTCACGTCACCCTTGGCAGCAACCGTTATTTGACCGTTTTCTGAAAGGACTGTCGTATTTCTGGCACTCAAATTCTCACCCGCCGCGAGGGTGATGGTTTTCCCGGCCGCGAGTGCGTTTGCCGTCTCTGTTTTTCTATAAGTGCGGATATAGTTGTCGCTGTTCTCCGTCATGTCTTTCTTGGCTTCCAGACTATCCGTATCCATCGTGAGATTGTGCCCAGCAGAGAAGATCATAGAGCCATTTTTACCTAAAGCGGCTAGCGTAGCACCAGTCATGGTGATGTCTTGTCCTGCTTGCATGAGAAGTACGCCTTTTTCCCCTTTGACGGCGATGCCGGCGGTGGTATCCAGTATGTCCTGGTTCTTTCCATGCTGGATGGTGTTTTTCATGGTAATGTTTCTGCCTGCATCGAGTAAGATTTTGTTTTCTCCCTCGATGATACCACTATGTACAATATCTTGGCTAGCTTTGAGGGAAATGTCATTGCCGAAGATGGTGCCTTTGTTCACGATGTTCTTGGACTTAGTGATGATGGTATTTCCTTTGAGTGTGCCTTGGTTTGTCAAAGTGTCCTTGGTATCTGTAATTAAGGTATTGGCACTGATGAGGCTGCCGTCTTCGGTGAGGGCTTTTGCCGTGCTGGCTTTGAGATACACATGAGGATAAAGAACTGTGTATGTCTTGCCATTCACGGTGACGGTGGTGGTTTCTAGCCAGACTATATCACTGGTGAGGGCTGCCATTTGTTCTTTGGTGAGGGAAATACCCGGTTTCAGATTGTATTCTTTCGCATAGGCGATCCCTGCATCCATTAGAGCCTTGTATTCCTCTTCATCATTGGTATAGCCATTGAGATGACGCATACCAGTGAGCTGGGTCACTTGGTTCCGGATGAGTTCTTGTTCGTAGAATCCATCGCCGAGCCGTTTATTGACTTTGTCGTTATCCCAAAGGAGTTGGTTGTACATGTAGTCGGAAGAGAGGAAGTTCTTTTTATTGGTGAAGGCCGGATCGGTCTCGATGAGATACTTGGCCTTCTCTTCTGGATGGAGCTTGTAGAGAGAGCTATCTGGGATAAAAGACAGCGTGCCACCTGTTTCTTTTCCGGCTGTACTGCCTGGATTGGTTTCTTTCCCAGTAGCAAATGGATTCAAATGCTGCTGGACGTTGTCACGCATGGTCTGGGTGATGTCTTCTTTATTTGGGTTCTTTCCCGTGTTTCCTTCATAGGATCCAACATCAAGAGAGGTGGGGTTGTCCAGCTCTTTCTGTGGCGTCTTGAAAATTTGGTCCCGATAGTGCCGTCTCCATGCTTTATGAGGCCAGTGCTTTTTCTTGGTATAGCTTTCTTGAGTGGTGCCGAAGGTGATTTTCTGTACTTGGTTCTTTTCAGCTACGTTATTCAGTGTGCCACCAGTGGCTGTGAGGGTATTCCCAGCAGTGATGCGGCTGTTTTCATTGGTCACGTTGCCAGAGAGGATCATATCTTTCCCACTGGAAATGTTGCCCGCTTTCGTTTCCTGCACTTGCTTTTCTGACGTGTGGGTGGTGGTGCGAATGATGGTGTAGTATTTGATGGTTTTACTTTCGATAGCACCTATGGAATCATTGTAAGCCTTGGCTTCTTCGTTGTAGGCTTTTATCTTTTCATTGAGTTGATTCAATATTTCTTTATACTGCTTGTCCCAATCGGCTTGCTTCGGATCATCATAGCCGGGGCGTGGAGTATCCATGGATTTGACACCCAGTTCTTTAAAAATAGGATCATCGTAATTATAGTTTGGTGCTTCTTTACCTACTAAGTTATCGGGGACCGGTGTTTCGCCGTCTTTCCGTTCTTCCTCGGTGATTTGCTCTATCTTGTCATAACCGGCTTCTTCGTAGAGTGTTTTCGGGGTGATACCTTTGTTATGGTACGCCCCATAGCCGCTATCCAGAGCAGAAAATTCATTTCTGGTGAAAGATTGCCCTTTTTCTGGATGTCCATCTTCATCGATACGGATAAGGTCAGGATTGGTGACTTCGCTTGTCCATACACGTTTTGCCGAGAAGGCCTCATTGGTATTGGTGATGGTAGGAGCTGTGAGAGACATATTTCCCTGTGCTTTGATGTCAGCTCCTTGGTTAGTGATGTCTTTGGCTTCGGAAATAGCCATGTCGCCACCGGCATAGAGCAGAGAAGAGGCACTATTCAGCAAGGTGTCCCCTGTAATGATCATGTCATTCCGTGCAGCGATAGTGGCAGAGTTCACCTGTGCCATATCTGTTAAAATAGCATCGACAACCGCTTTGGAAGCAGCATAGGCCGCTTGCTTATTTTCTATTTCTTTGAAATAGTTTTCTTTTTCACTATTGCTCTTGAAAGCGGTCACATCGATGGCAAAGGCGTCATCCAGATCTTGTTCTTTCTGCTTTAAATCTTTCATAGCAGCAGCCAGTTTTTCTTCCAGTATTTTATCTTTTCTATTTTCCAGCGTCTTAGCATGAAGGGTAATGTCTTCACCATAGATGCGACCGGTAGCTATATTCTGTAATATATCTGTGGTGATTGTATTTGCTTGGTCAGCACTCACTAAACCACGGTTTGTCAGAGTCGTGGACGTGATAGAAACACTGCCACCGTTGATCTCACCACTTTCTTTATTGGAAATATCTTTGGCACTGAGTGTAAGTGTCCCTTTGGATTCCAGTTTCTTGCTGTTAGTCAGGTTACCTTTGGCGGAAATGGTCAGATTTCCATCTGCCTGGGTGATACCGTAGTTTTCTTTCGCACTGTCATTGGTGATGTCATGATCTGTGGTGATAGTCAGATTATTACCTGCTACCAATTTCCCATCCAGCTGGATATCTTTCGTTGTGATGGTTTCATTCTGCCCAGCCGTGATGGTTCCTTGGGCATTATGAATCAGATCAGATGAAATAGAAATATTCTCATTGGCTGCTATTTGCCCTTGTTCATTTTCCAGTTTGTCTGATACAGAAATGGTATTGCTCCCATAAGCAGTTAGTTCCCCTTGAGAGTTATTTAGTGTTTTCCCTTGGATAGACAAGGTACTACCAGAAGCGATATTACCATTCAGGTTGTCCGTATGACTGGCTTGGATAGTCACATTTCCATTGGCAAGGATTTCACTATTGGAATTGTCCAGCGCATTTTCTTCTTCACTGGTTGTGGTAATGGACAAGTCTTTTTCAGAAGCAATGGTCTTGTGATTGGTGATTTGGTTGGCAGTGATTGCCATATTTCCAACGCTTCCCATGATTTTATCATTGGTGATCTGTCCATCGGCCTGCAGCCTCATATGTCCAGAAGAAGCCATGGTTCCTGTATTTTGTATAGTCTTCGCATGGATGGTCATGTCTTCCGTGCTGTGGGTAGTGCCGGCATGGTATAAGTTTCCTTGGTTATCCAGCACCATATGCTGGCTTTCGATGGCACCTTTAATGTCTATAGGAAGGCCTTTTTCATTGCCAATAAGGAAGATACGTCCAGCATACATGCCGCCTAGGTCTTTCACATCAATGGCAATCTCCGGTTTCTTTCCTTTTCCTTCGATAGCAGTGACTTTCCCTGTATTGGCGTCAATCACATTGGCGCCGGTGGTGACATGTACGGTATTCCCAAAGATAGCCGCTTTGATTTCTGCCGCTCTGGTATAAAGTTCCAATGTGTCTGCTTTTTTGCCATTGAGCCCATTTCCGGTGATAAGAATGGTAGCGTCATTATCTATGCGGAAATCTTTCAGTCGTTCCTTGTTGTCATACTCCGGTTTGCCCGTGGTCAAAATGGCACGAGCTGTATTGATGAATCCGCCACCATTGACGGTAATACCATTCGGATTGGCAATGATCACATCAGCTTTATGGCCTGCTACTTCCAGAAATCCATTCATCGTCGTAGGATTTCCGCTGGTCACTTGGTTCACAATGATTTTCGCCGGACCTTGTGCCATATTGGCATTGCCTTGCACGTAACCGGCCAGTTCCGTTTTTGATAGGGTATAGGAGTTATTCAGAATGGCCCCTTTAGTAGGTATATTGAATCGTTCATAGTCATTCCGAGAGACGCCACCGGCAGTGGGAGCAGAAATATTGACCAAGGGGATCCCATTGGCTGTTTCCTGCACTAATGGATACCGATTTCCCGGTGCTTTTGTATCAGGAAGAATGGGGGCTTCTGCCCATGCGATGATATCACCGAAAAAGACACCGCTCAGTAGGACACAGAGTATCTTCCGTCCTAAGGATTTCATGGCTTTTGTTTTGAGAGACATGGATGGTATGGATTTCATGGTATGATGCTTCCTTTATATCTGTAGGCAGTTAGCCGTCATTGATATACTGCTGAGTACCAATTGCCTACCACTAACTAATTCTTGCTAACTAATACTAAAATTTCCAGCTTACAGTAAATCCGGGAACCCATTTCTTGGTGTGATAGCCTTCGGGTTTGTACAGGCTACGACTTATAAAGGCATCATAGGAAAGCCCTGAGGAAAAGTTTCCCCGAAGGCCCAATGCCATACCTGCTATGGTGCGGCCCACCAGAACATCAGTAGATACACCGTATACGCTACCTACATCCAGTCCCAGGTAGATATCGCTATGAAGGGTGGGAATGTTGGAAGATAGTTCATTTCTCAGGTACCATCCACTTTCTCCCATTAGGGTATATTCTCCATCAAAACCTCTGACGGTATATCTATTTCCTATGCTTATGGCATCTACGCCGTATAGCCTATTTCCTTTTGTATTCCATTGTCCATGAAGGGAGCTGGAAAAGGATGCTTGACGATGCCCCATTGTAAACGGCTGCTGCCAGTCGATGTCAAAGAGCCACATCTGGTACCTTGTTTTTGGAGAATCGGGATAGGTATTTTCTTTTTGGGCACCCATCCAGCCGGTTCCTTGTTTATGCCCCAGTCGTACATAGAGTGTATTTCTTCCCATATATATGCGATCAGATAATCCAACCTCTAAAGCAGTGGTATCCATGGCTTGTACGGGGATTTCCATGTCGTTAATAAAATAAAGTAATGGGAGTCTCTCTTGATCATAGAAATATCCAGTGCTTTTCTTTCTGATTGGGAACGAGAAATCATATGGTCATAGGTGAAGCGGGTGGTCTGCGTCTTCCCGCTGCTGATAAAGTCATAAGGGATACCGGCAACGGTTTGATGATAGCGGCTGCGATTGTGGCTGATAGTCAGACGGTCTTTCCCTTTCGGGATCGTATAGGAAAAGCTCTGATACCGACTCCCCTTTTCAGAGCCTCTCCGACTTCCATCCAATACAGCAGATAGTTGTAAGGTATCATTGGCATGAAATATATCATCAAAAACAATGCCTGCATTCCATTGGTATTTCCCTGTTTCTTTCATGCCGGAGTCATCTAACGATAGCATCCCATGGACTTGCTTTCCCTGTTGCACGGTGAGTTCCAGGTCTGAATAGCCGGCCTTAGCCGTAGGAAGTATTTTCATGGACACCTCTTGGGACGATACTCGTTTCATATTTTCCAGGCCTTCCTCCAGCATGCGAAGGTTCAAGAGGTCTCCGTCCCGGATGGGGAATGCGTTCTGCCAGGGAAGTTTCTTACTGTCCTTGCTGTAGATGACCTGATGCAGTTTACCGGGCAAACATAATAAATGAAGAGTGCCTGCAGAAATATTCTGCTCAGGAATCACGACCTGGGTGGTCACATAGCCTTTATCTTGCAGCTTTTGATTGAGTATTCTCACTAGTTTCTCTATGTCGTTCATGCTCAATTTCTGCTTTTTGTAGGCATGCACCTTGTCGTTCAAGAAATCCAGTTCTTCCGGTAGACCTTCTAGATGAATTTCGTCCACATAAAAAGCAGCCATCGAGGGAGAGATGTCCTGTGTCTCTTTCTCGATGGCTGCTTTTTCTACTTTTATGCGGGGCAGAACGGCTCTGTCTTTTTTCCATTGTTCCAATTGCCGAGCTTGGTTCAGCTGTTCCTGCTGTATAAAAGGCTCAGATGCCTTTATGGCAGAAACCGGCAGCGTATACAGTATAGAAAGTAATAAAGCAGCTATAAGAATCGGTGTACTTCTTTTCATGTTCCCATATTCTTCTCAAAATGATAGATTTTCGTTACTTTCTTTAGAGAATATGCTACTGCTTTTACTAAAGATTAGCAAGTAGGGAAAACGGAAAATAACCGGAATTATCCGGAATAACAACGAACAATAATAGTAGGTTCAAACTAACAGTATCGATAAAATCTGATTTTTCCATAGATATTTTATACTATTACAACACATAGCCAATCAGAAACATCATATAGCAGCTGATGCTAAAGAGCTATTTCCATAACATAATCTAATAGATACCCAAAGCCTCAGTTATATGGAGGCCAATAAATGTCTATTTTCGAGACATTTCAAAAATGCGTACCAATGTAGATTGCACACTATGGAAGTCAAGGCGCTAAAGATAAAAAAACATCCCCTGTGATCAGGGCGCCTCCGCTTCAGTCCCCGCCTCACTTTCGCAAAGCGGCAGGTCGTAGCGAAACACGTCCAGCCGCATTCCTCTTTTTCACACTTTCTCCTCTTCCCTTCGTATTGTATAATATAGGTATCAATAGACGGAAGGTCTAGCAATTTTACTCATCATTCCTTTGCCTGTCAGATTTCCCCAAGGAGGTCTTTTATGAAAGGATATATCGAAGTCTATACCGGTGATGGAAAAGGGAAAACCACCGCTGCCATCGGTCTTTCTGTCCGTGCCGTCGGTGCCGGAAAGAAGGTCTGTTTTATTCAGTTTATGAAGTCATTGGCCTATTCCGAACAGAAAATCCTGCAGGAACTTCCCAACCTGACGCTCATTACTTTGGGTAAACCATATTTCATTGCAAAAGAAGGTATGCTCTCAGAAGAAGAGATCAAAGCCTGGGGCTCCGCATTGCGCGTCTACCCCGCAGGGCATCCGCCGAAAGAATATCGCAACATGGTCTTAAAGGGTATCGAGGATGCGGTAAAAGCAGTCTCCAAAGACTATGATCTCGTTGTTTTAGACGAATACAACATGGCGTATTGGTATGACCTGGCGACCGAGGAGGACACGAAGCGCATTCTCGCCGCCAGAAGCCCGGACTGCGAACTTGTCTTCACAGGAAGAAATGCGCCAAAAATCATTCTTGACGCCGCCGACCTCATCACAGAAATGAAAAAGATCCGGCATTACTACGACAAGGGCGTGGAATGTCGAAAAGGAATAGAGAATTGAGGCTATCGGGTTCAGAGTCAGCCCGTGGGGCGTATCGCCCTTTGACCCTGAATGAAAGCTCTGCTCAAATGCGGAGTGCGAAGTGCTGGTGCGGCGCATAAACAAGAAGCACCACGGAGCTTGAGGCCACTAATCCCTAATCCCTAATCCCTGATCCCTAATCTCTAGCTACTAGTCACTAGTCACTAGTCACTCCAAATATAAAAAAACGAAAGGACTACCACCTATGCTTACCATTCACGGAAAAAGTATTTCCGGCATGGTCACGATCGGCCCGCTGCGTATCTTCCGTCACCAGCCGATGGACTTTGCCCGCACAGAGATCGAAAAACCGGAGACCGAAGTCGCACGCTTTGACTCTGCGCGCAATGCAGCCGCTGTCAAAATGAAGGAATTCTATCAGGAAGCCATCTCTCATGTCGGCTTGGATAACGCTTCGATTTTCAAAGTCTATCAGCAGATGATGACAGACTCCGAATTCGTTGATGCTGTCAAGTCTATCATTCGGAAGCAGAGCGTGAATGCAGAGTACGCCGTCCAGCAGGCAGAGCAGAACTTCACCCGTATCTATGAAGCAGATCCGGACGACTACGTCCATGGCCAGATCGCTGACCTTGCGGAAGTCGCACGCATCCTGCTGCGCACACTCCGTCAGAAGCAGGCACTCTTCTCCTCAGATGAACCATGCATCCTCTACGCGGATGACCTCACACCAAGCGAGACCATTCAGATGGATACGACAAAGATCTTAGGCTTCGTGACGAAGGAAGGCACTCCGACTTCACACACTGCGATCCTCGCCCGTGCGCTCGGCGTCCCTGCGATCGTTGCGACCGGAACGGATGTCGATGCCACCCTCGATGGGAAGACCGCCGTCATCGATGGCTTCTCCGGCGTTGTCTACCTCGAACCGACACCGGCTATCCTCTCCGGCATGAAAGAGAAACAGAGCCAGAGCATCCACCTGAAAGAGCTCCTGCAGCAGCTGAAGGGCCTTCCGAGCGAAACGATCGACGGCCACCGTGTCGAAGTCGCAGCGAACGTTTCCTCTGCCTCTGACCTTTCTGCCGTCCTCAAGAATGACGCGGAAGGCATCGGCCTCTTCCGCAGCGAATTCATCTACATGGGCCGTGAAAAGCTGCCGTCTGAAGAAGAGCAATTCAATATCTATAAGCTTGCGATCGAGACCATGGCCGGCAAGCGTGTCATCATCCGTACCCTCGACATCGGCGCAGACAAAGAAGCCTCCGCTTTCCATCTGCCGAAAGAGGAGAATCCAGCGCTCGGTCTGCGCGCAATCCGCATCTCCCTGAAGCGCCCGGAGATCTTCAAAGTCCAGCTCCGCGCCATCCTCCGCGCCAGCGCCTATGGCAAAGCGGCCATCATGTTCCCCCTCATCACTTCCGTCTGGGAAGTGTGGAAGGCGAAGGAAATCCTGACAGAAGTCCGGATGGAGCTCGATAAGAAAGGCATCGCTTACGATAAGCAGATGGAAATCGGCATCATGATCGAGACACCGGCCGCTGCACTCATCAGCGATAAGCTCGCAAAAGAGGTCGACTTCTTCTCCATCGGGACGAATGACCTCTCGCAGTACACGCTAGTCGTCGATCGCACCAGCCGTAACCTGACCGATTTCTTCAATCCGCATCACCCCGCCGTCCTGAAGCTCATCCAGATGACGGTAGAAAATGCACACAAAGCCGGCATCTGGGTCGGCATGTGCGGGGAGCTCGGCAGTGATCTCTCCATCACGGAGACTTTCCTTAAAATGGGCGTCGATGAATTCTCCGTCGCTCCCTACTCCGTACTTCCGCTCCGTCAGCAGATCCGAGGAATCGATCTGAAAAAACAATTTCTAAGGAAACACTGCGTAAATCCTGATTAACCATAAAAATACCGTACACATGCTTCATCGCATGTGTACGGTATTTTTTTACTATCAGTAGAAAGCACTTGTAAACTCTATTCTTTTATAAAAAGCGACGACACGTTGACGAAAGACTTCGCACCACCATTTCTCATTTCGCATTCGCGCAAAGCTTCTCACCGAAATCCATGGACGCATCGCCCGTGGGGATTCGCTTCGAGCCCAATCCGCCTATACAGAAAGCCTACCTGTCCTCCCCCGTCATCTTCCTCACATACTCCATCACATAGTACATCGCTTTCTCTGCAGCAGCATAGCGGACACTTTTTCGCGAGCCCAGAAAATGTTCTTCATGGACCTCCGTGCCGCGACTGCCCGCGACGGCAATGAAGACGGTGCCTTCGGGCTCGCCGCGTTCCCCTCTTCCCGGGCCTGCGTAGCCTGTCGTCGAGACGGCAATGTCTGACGCATACAGCCGGCGGCTGCCCTCTGCCATCTCTTTTGCCGTTTCTCCGCTGACTGCCGTATAGCGGGAAAGTGTCTCCGCGGAGACCCCCAGCACCTTTTCTTTGGCCTCATTCCAGTATGTGACCGCGCTTCCTTTGAAATACGCAGAGCTTCCCGGGAGATCCGTCATTAGTTTTCCGATGAGGCCGCCCGTGCAGGACTCGGCCGCGCTCACGGAAAGATGCGTCTCTTCCAGAAGAGACACGAGGTCTTCCCGCACATGCTGCTCGATGTGATAGTCAGATACGGGGAGGCGCTTCCTGAGCTCTGTCACCAGCGGTGACATCAGCGCATAGGCTGCCTCAGCGGTTTCTGCTTTCGCTGTCACACGAAGAGCGATATAGCCGGGTCGTGCAAGAAGTGCGATGGTGGGATTTCCCTGCGCTTGGATGAGATCCATGATAGTTTCTTCGATCTCCGCCTCCGTTCTGTCAGGAATCGGCAAGATCATGGAGCGGATCGTCCCCATCTTGCCCAGCCGCTTCATAAGCCACGGCAGCATGTGCTTCTCCGCCATCATTTTCATTTCAAAAGGCGGGCCGGGAAGATGGATGAGAAATTTCCCATGGTTTTCCAGCGCTGAGCCACTTGCAGAGCCCACCTCGTTCGTCAGAAGCTGCGCCCCTTTCGCAAACCACGCCTGACGAGAAAGTGACGGACGGTAAGGACGTCCTTTTTCTTTGTAATACGCCGCGAGGCGCTCTGATTCTTTTGGGAAAAGCTCATAGGAAAGTCCCAGCGCTTCCGCGCCGATTCGTTTCGTGATATCTCCCTGCGTCGAGCCGAGACCGCCCGAGGTGATGACAAGATCTGCTCGGGAGAGCGCCGTTTCAAAAGCTGCTCTCATCCGCTCAGGGTTATCTCCCACCGTCGTCATAAAAGCGACCGTAAAGCCGTGTTCATTCATGAGCTCTGCCAGATAACGGCTGTTTTCATTATCAATTTCACCCAGCAGAAGCTCGGTGCCGGTGGTGATGATTTCTATGATCATGCATGTTCTCCTTGATGGGCTGTCGAAAGAAAAGGGGTTGGGGGTAGAAGTGACTGGTGACTTGAATGCTACTTTCGGGCATTGCCCTATTTATACTCCGCGGCGCTTCTATATTTTTATCCGCCGCACTACCATTTCGCATTTCTCATTTCTAATTTCTCATTCAATCGAGGCTTTCATTCACAATCAAGGCTTTCATTCACAATCAAGGAGTAGCGCGCCCCGTGGGCTAACCTTGAACCCATCAACTTGAACCTTGAACCCCTTTTTATTCTTTTACTTCCGCGATCAGATCATACGCATATCCGTCGATGATATGGACGCTCACGAAATCACCGGGTTTCAGATCCCCCGGATTGTCGATATACACATTCCCGTCGACTTCGGGCGCCTGATAGGAGGTGCGGCCCTTGGCCTGCCTATGACCTTCTCCATCCTCGATGATTTCCTCGACGAGGACTTCCGCGTCGGTATCAATGAGGCGTTCATTGTTTTCTTCCGAAATCCCGGCCTGAATCGCCATCAGCTGGTGGTAGCGGTCTTCCTTCACCTCTTCAGCGATCTGGTCCGTCATGCGCGCCGCAGGCGTGCCATCCTGTGGGGAAAACTGGAAGGCTCCCATATCATCGAATTTGATTTCCTGAATGAAGTCACAAAGCTCCTGAAAATCAGCCTCTGTCTCTCCGGGGAATCCGACCATGAGTGTCGTGCGGATGGTCATACGCGGGCTGGCGGCGCGGAGCTTCCGAAGAAGCGCATAGATGCTCTCCGAGGAGTCGCGGCGGTGCATACGGCTAAGTACGGCATTGCTGATATGCTGCAGCGGAATGTCCACGTACTTACAGATCTTATCTTCGTGCAGGATGACGTCCAAAAGCTCATCATCAAAGTAGGTCGGATAAAGATAGAAGAGACGGATCCACTTCACACCGTCGATCTTGACAAGCTCTCGAAGGAGGCTTGCCAGATTCGTCCCGAGGTCGCGACCGTAGCAGGAAAGATCCTGCGCGATGAGGTTGAATTCACGCACCCCTTCCGCCGCCAGACGTCTCACTTCATGGACGATGGAAGAAATCGGGCGGCTTCTCATCGGCCCACGTACATAGGGGATGTAGCAGAACGTGCAGCCATTGCTGCAGCCTTCAGCGATCTTCACATAGGCGGTATATTTCGGCGTCAGCGAAGCACGCGGGATCAGCTCTTCATTCGCACAGGGAATGGTACCAAATTTAAACACTTTTTCTCCGCCGTTGGCATAGGATTCATTCACGGCATCCAGAATATCCTGCCATGAGTCCGTGCCGATGAAAATATCGACTTCCGGAATCTCCTTCGCGAGCGCTTCCTTGTACTGCTGCGAGAGACAGCCGGCGGCCACAAGACGTTCACAGACACCTGTTTTCTTGTATTCCGTGGTTTCCAGAATGGTCTGGATCGACTCTTCCTTGGCCGGATCGATGAATGTGCAGGTATTGATGATGATGACATGCGCTTCTGCCAGATCTTCGGTCAGTTCATAGCCGGCTTTCTCCATGATGCCCACCATCATTTCCGTATCGACCAGGTTCTTCGAGCAGCCAAGGCTGATAAATCCTAATTTCTTCGTCACTTCTTTGTACCTCCAAAACGTACTTTTTCTCCCCATAGATTCAGCAGGTCTTTTCTGCCTTCATCCAGATATCTTTTTTCTAATTCCCAAAAAACGAGTTCATTGCCGGCCGCATCGGGCTCCGCCACATCATCATTTACATAGATGAAGTAGTTCCCGTTCTTTTCCATGATGCTTTTATATTTCACCGAGTCCAGAAGCCAGTCTATCAGTCGCTCGCCCCGCTCAGGATGTGCGCTTTCTGCCAGAAGCCCCGTCCCATAGAGATACCAGGGAGCGCCGTCCTCGGGATAAATGATCGTGACAGGCATTTTCTCCTGCTTCGTGCGAAGGACTTCATTCAGCCCGGAGATCCCGATGTCGCATTTTCCCATCGCCGCCATACGGGATGGCGTGGAAAGATACTTCCCATATTGTACGAGATGCTGCTGCGCCTTGCCCAAGAGCTCCATCGCATAGTCTGGCTCGAAGTGCTCAATGAGACACATCAGGAGATCCTTCGACATGTCGGCGGCGATGAAGTCCGTCATCGAAAGCTGTGCCTCTTCCCTTGTGAAGACCTCTGCCCATGTGTAGGAAAAGGCATTCTGCTTCTTAAGAAAATCCGGATTCACCGCAAATACGATGGGATCCACCCAAAGCCCTGTCCAATACGCCTCTTCATCCTTGAAAAGATTCAGCGCCGTATCCGTGCGCGAAGAGGAATAGGCCGCAAGCTCTCCATTTTCTTTCATCCGCATCAGGATATCCTGACTGGTGATCACCACATCCGCTGCCTTTTCTTCCGGTGAGGTTTTCTTTAATAAATCTGCGCTCGATACATAGGAGATCTCCACAGCGAGCCCCTGCTCTTTATAAAAGGCCTCTGCCACAGGCTCCAGCATATCCTGAGAAAGATCCGTCAGCACGATGACTTTGCTCACAGGATGGTGTTCCTGACGCCTCGCTTGTTCCAGATTCTTCGCGTAGCGGAGAATGCCGAAAAAAGCCCCGCCTGCCAGAAGAATAAAAAGAAATACCGAACATAGTCGTTTCGTGATGGATCACCTCCATGATGAATGGATTAGGGGGGAACGTTCCCCTCATGATGGCGAAGGAAAGCTCTAGTCGAATGAGAAATTAGAAATACGAAATCAGAAATTGTGGGCGGCTTCGCCGCAAATATAAGCAACGCCCGAGAGTGACATTCCAGTCACAAAGCATCAGTGACCGGGCGCTCCTAATCTCCGGGGAAACGCTGCCAGCCAGCAGTCACTCGTCACTATTCTCCTCATTCTTTCCGCCAGCCAAAATACCGGCCAGCTGCTCCTTACTGACCAGAATATCTCTTGGCTTTGCCCCTTCCGCGGGGCCGACGATACCGAGGCGTTCCATGGTATCCATGAGACGGCCGGCCCGGGTATAACCGATGCGGAACCGACGCTGGAGTGCAGAGACAGAAGCGCGCTTCGTATCGAGCACCCATTCCGAAGCCTCCGGCATGAGATCATCCTGCTCTTCGACCATTTCCTCCTCTTTCTCTGTTTTTTCCGGGATAGAAAGATCGATCGGCTCATAGACGACATGGCTTTCCTGACGGATGCACTCTGCCCTGACATAGTTCACCACATCCTCGACCTCTTCATCCGAGATGAATGCCCCTTGAATGCGGACAGTACTGAGCGCCCCCGCCTGCTTGAAGAGCATATCGCCCTTGCCGAGCAGAGATTCCGCCCCTCCCTCATCGAGAATGATGCGGGAATTGAGGCCTGACTCGACCATAAATGCGATACGGCTCGGAATGTTGGATTTGATGACGCCGGTGATGACATCGGCTGACGGTCTTTGTGTCGCAAGGATCAGATGGATGCCTGCGGCACGCGCCTTCTGCGTCAGACGCTGGATCAGGACTTCGACTTCTTTGGCCGCGACATTCATGAGGTCGGCAAATTCATCGACGATCAGTAAAATATAAGGCATCTTTTTATCAGAGTACATCTTATTATACCCTTCGATATTTCGCACCTTCGCCCCGGCAAAGAGCTGGTAACGGGCTTCCATTTCACGGACAGCCCAATTCAGCGTCCCCTGCGCCTTCTTCATATCGGTCACGACTTCCGTGCGCAGATGCGGGATGCCGTTATAGACAGAGAGCTCGACCACCTTCGGGTCGATGAGCATGAGCTTCACTTCGTCAGGGCGGCTATGGTAAATGATGCTCGTGATGATGGAATTGATGCACACGCTCTTGCCGCTGCCGGTCGAGCCTGCGATCAGAAGATGCGGCGCCTTCGCCAGATCGGTCACGACGGTCTTCCCGGTGATGTCCTTCCCCAGAGCCACAAGGATATGACCCTTGCCATGCTGAAAGGCATCGCTGGCAAGCACATCATGAAGCGGCACAGACGCCGCCTTCGTATTCGGGATCTCGATGCCGACCGCAGATTTTCCTGGGATCGGTGCTTCGATGCGGATATGTGTCGCCTCAAGCGCCATGGCGAGCTCATTCGAAAGCCCTTCGATCTTGCTCACGCGGACGCCCATTTCCGGCTTGAGTTCGAAACGCGTCACCGTCGGCCCCACGCTGTAGTGAACGACCTTCGCCCGTACCCCGAAGCTGGCAAGCGTCGACTCGATGAGCGCCGCCTTCTGTCCTGCATCGGCCTCTCCCTGTCCCGCATTCGTTCCCGCATGAAGAAGCGAGAGCGGAGGAAACTGATACACCGGCCCCGTTTCTGCGATTGACGAGGGATGCGCCGGATCCATGGAGACGGGCGCTGGCGGTATCGGATGAATGTCCTCCTCCGGCTTCTCTTCCCCGGCCAGCTCTTCTACCGGTTCTTCCAGCGGCTCTTCCATGTTCTTGACCGGCTCCTCAAGCGTCCACGGCTCTTCCTGTGCTTCTTTATCCGCTTCCGGGGCAGGTTCTTCTATAGGTTCTTCTATAGGCTCTTCTAAGGAAATCGGTGGCTCTTCCGCATCCGGCATCTGCGCGGGGACTGCCATATCTTCTGCCGGCGGTTCCTCATCCGGCGATTCTGCCGCATTTTCTTCATTCTTCTTGTAAATGAACTCCGTCGGCTTATCATCAAGTACTTCCAGCCGAGCAGCACTTCTGGCAGCATCCAGCGCCGCTTTCTTTTCCCTGAGCCGCATGGCTGCGGCTTCGATCTTCTCACCGGTTTTCTTTCCGAGCACCTGCGCCTTCGAGCCCACTTTCTGCGCGCCCCTGGAGAGCGACCAGTGCGTCAGCAGAAGCACATCGATCACGATGGCCCCGAGGAGTACCAGCGTTGTCCCCCAGTATCCCATCGCGTCATGGAAAAAGACGCAGAAGCCCGCCCCGACGATTCCGCCATAGGTGAGGATCGACTGGATATCCATTTCTCTTCCAAAAGGGACCAGAAAATGATGCACCGCCATGAAGAGGAGCAGCACCAGCAGGATGACCAGCGCAACGCGCCTGTCCCAGGGAATTCCTTTCGATGTCACGGCATAGCGCCCGCCGAAAAACATCATCAAAAGGGCGCAGAAAGGCGCGCCGAATCCGAAGAGGAAATGGCTGCCTTTATTCGTAATATCTCCGAAAAAACCGGTACTGTCGCTAAAAAGACTAAAGAGAATGAAAAGGCCGAAAAGAAAGAGGATCACACCTGTGATCTCATAGCTCTTCTCCCCGCTCTTTGGCGTTCTCGTCGTCCGTCTCCGGCTTGTTGTCTTCTTTTTCATGGATAAATGGTTATATCTCCTTTATTAGGTTCAGGGTTACTATTTAAGGAAGGTTATGACGAAGCTATGTATAAAAATTCTTGTAAAATCTGACTCTGCGATTTAATCAGCGTTTCCTTAGCCCGTGGGGCGTGCTGCCCTTTGATTGCATGTGAAAGAGGTTCAGCGGGGGTGGTATTTAGTCACCAGTCACTTTAGATTTCTAATTCCTAGCCACTAGTCTACCAGTCACTTACTTCCCTTTCTTCTCGCCCACCAAGCGCGCACCATGTCGCCTTCCTGCCCGAGCGGGCGGGGCTTGTAGTACTGGTGTCCTACGAGCTCATCGGGAAGGTACTGCTGCTCTACCCATCCGCCGAAATCGTGAGGATACTTATATCCGATGCCAAGCCCCATTTTCTTTGCTCCGCTGTAGTGCGAGTCCATGAGGTGCGCGGGAATGGACCAGTCCTTCCTTGTCTTTTCCTCCCCTTCGGCGGCAAAAATGCCGGAGCAGGCACTATTGCTCTTCGGCGCCAGACAAATATAGAGCACAGCTTCCGCAAGGATGATCTGCGACTCAGGAAAACCGACCATTTCCGCCGCCTGCGCCGCTGATACCGCCACCTGCAGCGCCCGCGGATCTGCAAGGCCTACATCTTCCGCCGCACAGATCATGATGCGGCGTGAAATGAAAGACGTCTTCTCCCCTCCATCGATCATGCGCGCCAGATAGTGCAACGCTGCATCGGGATCGCTCCCCCGCATGCTCTTGATGAAGGCAGAGACGATATTGTAATGATAGTCCCCCTGCTTATCATAGCTGGAGATCTGAATACCTGCCACCTCGCCGATTTCCTTTTCTGTCAGAGAGCCTCCATCCATCAGCATGGATGTCGACTGCTCCAAGAGATTCAGCGCAACGCGCGTATCCCCGGAGGCATAGGCAGCAATGAGAGCGAGCGCCTCCGGTTTTGCCGTATAGCGGTGAATGGCCAGTCCATTCTTTTCATCATCGAGCGCGCGATGAAGCACCGAGACGATCGCCTCATCCGTGAGCCGCTTCAGATGGATCAGCCGCAGACGGGAGAGCAGCGGCCCATTGATTTCAAAATAAGGATTCTCCGTCGTCGCACCGATGAGGATGAATGTCCCATCCTCTACATAAGGCAGAAGCACATCCTGCTGCCCCTTATTGAAACGGTGAATTTCATCGATGAAAACGATCGTCCGCCGCTGGTAGTACGAGAGCTCCTCTTTCGCCTTGGAAACCACATCCCGGATTTCTTTGATCCCGCTCGATGTCGCATTCACCTTGACGAAGCAGCTCTTTGTCATTTCTGCAATGACCGATGCGATCGTCGTCTTCCCGCATCCCGGCGGGCCAAAAAGAAGGAAGGAAGGGATCGTATCCCTCTCTATCATGCGATAAAGGAATGACTGCCGTCCAACGGCACCGTCCTGTCCGACGATGTCTTCAAGCCGCCTGGGGCGCATGCGATCCGCCAAGGGCGCATACCGCTTCCCCGCCTCCGGGGACATGTCGAATAAAGAGTCCATGAGATTCACATCCTAAAAATGTTCTCAAAAGAATGAGAAATACGAAATTAGAAATGAAAACTGCGGCGAAGCCGCCACCTGCATGTCTCATTTTTCATTCTAAGGAAACACTGATTAGCTATGTAAGGAAGGCTATGACGAAGCTATGTATAAAAATTCTTGTAGAATCTGACTCTGCGATTGAATCAGCGTTTCCCTAACTGCGCCATACCTGCAGGCATCCTACGGTCTGCTCCCTACCAGCCCATACAGCACCTTTGCCACCTCGTCTGCGCTGCCACTGGGGGCGATGCTGCAAGCATCTGCCATTTTCTTCCGAACGAGCGGATCACGAAGGATAGCGCGCACTGAGTCTGCGAGTTCCCCCCGCTTCACCCATTCCGCGCAGCCAAGATTCTTCATATGCATGGCGTTCGCACGCTCCTGCCCGGGCAGGGTATTGACCAGCACCATGGGGAGATGCATCACCATCGCCTCTGTGCACGTAAGCGCACCCGGCTTTGTCACAAGGATCTCGCTCCTTGCCATCATCTCCGCCACTTTATTTGTATAACTGTGAAGCTCCACGGGATGCTTTAGCTTCTCGGCAAGAGCAGCCACTTTTTCGTACAGACTGATATTCTTCCCGGTCACGACGATGAATTTTGAGATTTCTTCCACTTCATCGAGGCGAGCGATATTATCCACGACATTACCGAGCCCGAGACCGCCGCCCATGACGAGTACCGTCCCTTTTTCAAAGGCTTCTCTCTCCTTCGCTTTCTCGTAAAAAGCGCGGCGCACCGGGATACCTGTTACATGGATGCGGCTGCCATCAATATCATACGTCTCCAGCAGGTCCTTCAGATCCGGCGTCGCGACACAATACCCGTCAAGATAACGGTCGATCCAGAGCTGGTGAATATCGAAATCCGTGATCACGCCTAGCAGCGGGATCGAGATCGAGCCTTCCGCCTTCAAAAGGTCTGCTGCCCCTGCCGGGAAAGGATGCGTGAAGATCATCGCGTCCGGCTTCGTGGTCATGATGAGATTCTTCATCCTGCGCTTAAAGGAAAGGGACAGCATCTTCTGCGAGAACTGCCCGAAGCGGCTCATCTGCGAATCACTGTAGAGATGGTCATACATCTCCGGAAAGACGTCGATCATTTTGAGATAGCCGTCCTTGATGATGTGGTCGATGGAGAAGAGATTGCTCGATACGAAGTCAAGGACCTGCACGGAGTCCGCAGGATGCGTGCGCTGGATCGCTTCCGCGATGGCACGCGCCGCCTGGCTATGCCCAGTCCCGATGCTGGCCGTCATGATGTAAAACTTACGAGCGATCTCCATTTCATTTCTCCCTTTCTATACGTTTCCACTTTCGATTATATCATAAAGGGGCAAATGGGCGGGGCCGTCACGCATAAGGAAAACCGCTTTCCGACACGGAAAAGGCGATGTGAAATAACGAGCATCTCGTTTTCGCGTTCAATCTGCCACGGGAGACTTGCAGCTCTCATAGGAGTGACCGGGAAACCTTATCCCAGCTGTCTTTCATACCATAGTCACCCTATCCACCCCTTTCGGGCACCTTCCCCTAGAGGGGAAGGCCATTAAGTTAAGGAAATCGTTAGCTACGTAACGTCTTGCTTCCCCCTTCGGGGGAAGTGCCAAAGGCAATATGTGCAAGCGAACTGGATTTTTAGGAGCGCAGCGACGCTAAAATCCAGTGAGACGCTATTTCGAGAAAAGCGAGATGGGGCATGCCAGCGGTATAGCGTGCTATGTTGAATAGTCCG
>ULSB01020763.1_pt1 | contig 18943 bp, 9 predicted proteins | sample 1955741 | NCBI WGS metagenome assembly ULSB01 (sample SAMEA4835691, study PRJEB28245) | human gut metagenome | biome: gut microbiome; material: fecal sample | place: Denmark | collected 2008
AGGACAACTCTCTTGCAACGCAGGCACGCAAGAGAGTAGCCACAAGCACGAGTCCGGAATAATGACTACGGTACATATTGGTGCTTGCGCCGTAGAACTGAAAGGCCACGCCGATGCGCCACGCAACGAACAGGATCATGACCTGGTATGCGCTGCTATTTCTGCCCTTACCTGCACGCTGGCAGAAGTCGTGCGTAGGGCGTATGTAGCTGGTGCTCTACTGTGTGAACCACAGATCAAGATTTCTCCGGGAAATGTGTGTATTCGTTGCGCACCGATGGCAAATGAGAGTACGGTGCAGGCAGCGTTTACCTTTTTTCGGTGCGGGATGGAAATACTGGCCGATAGCTATCCGGGGCATATCAAAATAAGCTGAAAGGGGGGGTGACATGATCGCCCCCTCTTTTGTTATTATGCGAGTAAAGGGTTCGTCCACCTGATACGGACAGAAAGGAGTTCCTATGAGAACAGACAAATTGATGCCCATGTTGCTGCAGCTTTTCGATGGCGAGGGCGGTGCAGCAGACGGCACCGGCAGTGCGCCCGCCACGCAGAACAATACGGCAGACAATACTGCGCCCGCCACGCAGGATGGTGCTCATGAGAGCACAGCGGAAGACCTTGACAAAGAGTTTAAGGCTCTGATTAAGGACAAGTACAAAAATGCGTATCAAAAGCACATCAACGCTGCAATGCAGAAGCGGTTCCGTGCTGATGAAGCCGCACAGGCACAGTATGACAGGGTGTTGCCCCTGCTTGATATGCTGGGCGAAAAGTACGGCGCAGACGCTACGGACCCGGAGGCACTCATGCAGGCCCTGGAAGACGACAACAGCTTTTACGAGCAGGAGTCAGTGGAGAAGGGTGTGCCAATCGAGTCACTGAAGCAGATGCACAAGCTGGAGCGTGAAAACGCTGCATTCCGCCAGGAAATGCAGGAACGCGAACGGCAGGACGCAGCAGTACAGCAGTACCAGCAGTGGCTGGACGAGAGCGAGGCGGTCAAGTCCTTGTATGGGGACGCATTTGACTTGGATGCAGAACTGGCAGATCCTGAGTTTGTCTCTCTGTTAAAATGCCCCGGCATCACGCTAAAGACTGCCTTTGAAGCACGCCACCTTACCGAGCTCACCGGTGGCGCAATGCAGTTTGCCGCTCAGAGTACAGCGAAAGCCGCTGCGGACACGATCCGCTCACGCGGTCATGTGCCAAAAGAGAACGCATCTTCTACCGCTCCTGCGGTCAAGACTTCTGTCAACATTGCTGCCTTGACAAGAGAGCAGCACCAACTCATCAACAAGAAAATTGCGACAGGGGAATTGAAAACGCCGGAGGATATCAAACGATTCCTTAGCGGCAAGTAAAAACCGATCCTCTGTCAGAAACGGAGGAAACATGAATAAGAAAATGAACCTGCAGCTGTTCGATGGCACCGCCAACATGGCTGCAACGACTGACACCGGCCTTGCGGCTGAAATCAAGGAATATTACATTAAGGAGCTGTTGAGGAATGCCGAGCCCAAAATGGTGCATGGTCAGTTCGGGCAGAAAAAGCCCATTCCGCGCGGCTCAGGCAAGGTAGCAGAGTGGCGTAAGTTTTCCAGCTTGCCGCCTGCTCTTACCCCGCTTGTTGAAGGCGTAACGCCTAATGGCACCAAACGGACTGTGACCGCCATTAAGGCCACTGTGAGCCAGTATGGTGACTACATTAAGCACACCGATATGCTGCAGACTGCCGCGTTCGATAATGTGATCGTGGAGGACTGCAAAGAGCAGGGCAACCAGGCGGGCAACACCATTGACCTGGTGACACGAAATGCTATGCAGGCAACCACCAGCGTGGCTTATGCCGGCGGCAAGACTTCTCGTGATACACTGACTGCGGCTGACAAACTGACCGTGGCTGATGTAAAGAAGATGGTCAACGAGCTGAAGCGTCGGGATATTACCCCCATTGATGGCTACTATGTCTGCATTATCCACCCTGATGTGGAGACGGATATTATGCTGTCCAGCGAGTGGGAGGAAATGCACAAGTATGCGGATACCACCGCTCTGTTCGAGGGCGAGATCGGTAAGATTGGCAAGTGCCGTTTTGTCGACTCTTCCAACGCTAAGATTTACAAGCAGACTTCCGGCTCCAAGCTGGCTGTGTACGGCACGCTGTTCCTGGGCGCCAATGCTTACGGCGTTACCGAGCTGGATGGTCTGGGTCTGGACTATATCGTTAAGCCGCTGGGCTATGGCGATGATCCGCTGAACCAGCGTAGCTCCACCGGCTGGAAGGCTACGCACGGTGCAAAGATTCTGAACGAGTATGCCATCATTCGTTTTGAGAGCTGTAGCTACCGCAGTGCAGACACCAGCACCACGGAAAACTGATTGGAGGACTATTAAGAATGGCTGAGAAGAAAGAAACGGCTGAGAAGAAAGAAACTGCACCTAAGTGGAAAATGGTGCCTGTGCTTATTCCGCTGGACCCGATGAACAACGAGAGCCACATGTTTGCTTCTGTGGCGGGCGTTGGCTCATATCAGATCGAGCGTGGTATCCCGGTAGAAGTGCCGGAGCCGATTGCAGAGGTAGTCAACCGCAGACTTCAGATGGATGCAGAGAACGCCAAGCTCATTCAAAAGCTGGCTGCACAAGCAGCCGGTATGTAACCGACAAAGGGCGGACGGAATATTCCGTCTGCCCTTTTTACTATGAGGAGGGAACAACAATATGACGATTGCGGAAGCAGTCAACCAGGCGGACAAGCTGTGCCCCAACACGACCTTTTCGATGAACGAAAAAATCGCCTGGCTGAATAGACTTGATAAACAAATCAAATTGGAAATTATGGACGCCAGAGAGGGCGCACCTGCCTTTGCCGGGTACACGGAGAAAACGCCGAATACCCAGGAACTGCTTGTGCCGTCTCCCTATGACGAACTTTATATACATTACTTGCAGTCCCAAATGCTGCTGTACACCGGTGACTTCAACCGATACAGCGCTGTAAATTCTGTATTCAATACAATGCTGTCCTCATTCCGTAACCAGTACAACCGCACGCACGCGGCCAAGAATGTGCCGCTGCGCTTTTAGGAGGTGCGAGTATGCAAAGACCAGTGCTTAGCAATGTGAGCAACAACCGAGAGATGATCTCCACATTCCTGGGCTATAATCACCGAGTTGTGCAGCAGGCCGGAGAGTTCTTTAATACCGAGAATATCACCTTGGACGACTACCCTATGCTATCCAACCGCGCACCGATGAACCGGTACAAATATCCTGAAATAGGCAAAGAGACCGAGTACGAGTGGTTCTCATTACAGGATGGGACAGTAGTACCTAATAGAATTGCAATCGCAAGCGATGAATATTCTTTTACGATTATAGACAACGATAACGGCAGACCGTTACCAGATGGCAAGACTGTACTTTCTCTTGACCGTCGCATAACATTTGAATTTCATGTGAGGTTCATAAGTGCTATAGCGGATAAGGTTACAATATCGGCTGGTCCGGGTGATCCTACTGAGTATTTGCAGTGTGAACTTGGAAGTCTGGTGTTTTGTGTGAAGTCCGCTAACGATGGGAAAGTGTTGGCTACTTTTTATGCTAGGGACTTTGACTCTGTTCGTGAAGGCTATGTTGAGAAGTTTGTTCCTACGAAAGATGAACTTGTTGTGGTGATGGAATATTATTGCAACGATTATTATGCGGATAGAGAACAAAAAGCAACAGAGGAAGAGCAGAAAATCGCAGATGATGAATTGAAAAAGAAAATGCTGGATTCTTATCAGGATGAGATAAATCATCTTCTTCAACAAGATATAACAGATATCATGACCATTAAAAATGCTGTTCAACGAAACAATTCTGGGTGCATGATAAAAAATGGGCGCATAACATCGGTACTGGGGGATGTTTTGTATTACGCCGGAAAGCGATACGTCCTTGATCTACGTACGCAGAATCTTGCGACCGTGTACGGCAAATTACAAATGCTGAACTTTGGTACAAAAATCCTGATCTTCCCATACGGATTGTATTTTGACACGGAGGAGCCGGACAAGGGTGTGCTGCCGCTGTCCTTCGACAAGACGACTGACACTTATTTCGGCTGCGATATGTGCAGTGCGGACGGTGCTCCGTACACGCGGTTGATATATAGCGCTGCAAAGCCTGCCGGTGCTGCTATAGGTACTTGCGTTGTGCGGTCAAACGGTGACCTAATGGCCGTGCGAGGCAGTGGCGAGTTCAATACGCTTGCGGCTGCCAGCGCGTGGAAGCGGCAGGATAAAGACCCTGGCACAAAAGGCAATGACTATTGGCTGGATACCACCGGGACAACAGGTAGCGGACTTAAAAAATTTAGTCAGGGTACGCTATACAAAAATGAAGATGGTGCTTGGGTGGCAGTCGATAATGTGCTGTTTTCAAATACTCGGTTCTACGCATACTGGGTAGATACCACTAACGATGATGCACCTGTGTTCAAGGCTTATTCTGCCACAGCAGACGATTGGATCGCGGTTCCGGTGACCTATGTGCTTGTGGATACGACAGATATCAAAGACGATATACTTGCTTCCGTTAAGGCAGGTGATACGGTCAAGTTCTCGGTGTCTGCAGGCAAGAGTGTGTTCGTTACCGAATGGGCGAATGTACATTCTGTAGCCGATGACGGCAGCCGGCTGATTGTTAAGGGCCTTCGGCGTGCTATTGATTCCACATATCACTGTCCAAACAGAATAGAAAAAGTGCTTCCGGAATTTGACTTTGTTACTGTAGCACAAAACCGCGTGTGGGGCTGCAAGTACGGCAAAGATTCCGCAGGTAAGCATATTAACCAAATCTACGCCAGCAAGCTGGGCGATCCGACCAACTGGTATTGCTTCGAGAATACAGCATCTGACTCTTACGCATTGTCCCTGGGCGATGACGAGCCGTTTACCGGCGCAGTGTCCTTAAACGATATGCCGTACTTCTTCAAACAGAATAAGATCTATGGCATTTACGGCGGCTATCCGGCGGCATACCAACGCATTGCCATTGAAGATCGCGGCGTTGAAAATGACTGCTCCGGCTCATTGGCGGTGCTGAATGGAGCAGTATTCTATAAGTCGCTGGACGGCGTGTGTGTATTTGATGGCAGCACGGTGACCAACATTTCCGCTGCCCTGGGTAACACACGATACACAGAAGCCAACGCCGGAAGTTCCCTTGGCAAGTATTATATTTCCATGAAGAACGAGACGGACGGCGGCTACGAGACCTTTGTCTATGACCTGAATACCGGCCTGTGGGTGCGTCTGAACGGAATGCGGTATCTGCACTTTATCACGGATTACACCGGGTCGGTCTATGCAATGGACCCGAACTGTATTTTCCATGAGCTTGGCCGACACAACGAGACCGCTTTGTCCGGACTGGAACTGTACAAAACGGAAGACAAGGTGGAATGGTACGCGGAGACCGGTGCCATAGACTTTTCGTACCCGGATAAGAAGATCGTCAGCCGTATTAACCTGCGGGCTAAGATTGCGCTGGGCGCTGTGCTCAAAGCGTTTATTCAGTACGACAGCAGCGGGCAGTGGATCCAAATGGGTGTGTTGACCGGTAATGGTACACCGAAGACGGAAGTATTGAATATCGTTCCGCAAGCCTGTGATCACTATGCGCTGCGGCTGGAAGGCTGCGGAGATGTCCGGGTGATCAGTATTGCAAACACAATGACTTTAGGGAGTGACTTATGACTTTTAACATTGGTAAGCCGTCTGACGGCGTAACAGATAGTCAGCGGATACAGCGTCTGTATCTGTACCTGAACCAGATGGCAGATAAGTTGAATTATGCGCTGAACAACATGGACGAACAGAATCTGACGCGGACTTTTTTGGCGTCATTAACCAATGGCGGAGACGGTGATCAGCGGAGTACAAAAGGTCTGAAAACGGAGCAGGTGGACGAGATGATCCGGGACGGTCGGTCATCCGCTCTACTGTTCAGCGGGAGTACCGCAAAGGCTGGCGATACGATCACTCTGAATGACAGCGTGGACAACTACCGCTTTCTGCTTATCCGCTTTAGCAATAGCTGGATGCACGCCCTGTGCCCTATTCTGGATGGAGACCGTAGCTGCACTGCCGTTCGCGGATCGCATACGAACATTAGCGCAACAAACAGCTTTACTGTGTGGTCCGTGGACGGCGACTATGCAGGAAATAAGGTAACGATCGACAACTGCTATTCTGCCAATGTGAAAAGCGGCAGCGTGACGATCACAGCACGAACAATATCGTATATATGGGGGATCAGATAAATGGCAAAGAGCAAACCGAAGAAAAGCAAGCCCAAACAGACGGCTGCGCAAAAGAACCTAAGCAGCTGGACAAAAACAGTCAATAAGTATAGCGGCGGATGGACCAATTCCAAGGACTATAAAGCACTGATGAAGTCCAAGGAAAAGAAGGACATGGACGCCAGTGTCAAAGGCTACAATTCTCTGTTAAACGGCGGCTATGGCGGGTATGCCAAGGCAAACGGCTTGACGGACTATACCGCCCGGCTGCAAAACATGTTGGGTGGCATCTTAAAGTCAAAGTTTTCTTATGACGCAGACAATGACGCTGCATACCAGGCCTACAAGGCACAGTACCAGGCGCAGGGCCGTAATGATATGCTGGACACTATGGGCCAGATGGCGTCAGCAACAGGTGGCTATGCCTCCTCTGCGGCGACTACGGCGGGTAATGCTGCCAACCAGGCACAGCTGAACAATCTGTCTAATATACAGTCGCAGCTTTTATCCCTGGCATATCAAAAGTATGACCAACAGCAGCAAGGCAAGCAGAACGCCTATGACCTTCTTGATAGTGTGAATCAGCAGCAGTATGGACGGTATCAGGACGCTGTGGGCAACGCCTATAACAAGATGGATTACAACACGAATCGGTTCAATACTTCCTATTCCAACGGTTACACGAAATGGAACGATGATCGCAGCTTTGCCTCCGGTCAACAGCAGTATTACGGCAACCTGAACGAGAGCCAGCAGGCACGCAAACAGGAAAGGGCTATTGCCGATCGGAATAACAAACTGCAGCGTAAAATTCTTAACAAGAAGTAAGGAGGAATTGGATGAGTTACAGTTCTAAGACCAGAAAAGCGCTTGGCAAGGTGAAACAGTCTGCGGCAACCAAGAATGCACAGAAAAACAGGAACGACTATGACAAAAAACTCAGCGCAATTGGACCTTACCGTAACGGTACATTCGCTAAGATGGTAGAGGGTGCGGTGGATGATATTCTCAATCGCCGTGCCCAGTCTTCCAATTTCGGCAACGCTGATGTGTTCGGCGATTATGCCAGAGACTATGCGGCGCTTTCTAAGCTGGCAGCAGCGGACACGCAGACTAACGCAGAAGAGAATATGGCCGGTGGCTATGACACGGACTACACCGTGCCTGCTGCCCAGCAGAGCTATATGAACGGATTGGCCGGTCAGAATGAGGACTTGCTGTCCAAACTGTCTACGGCAAACCAAATCCACTCCGGGGAAATGGATAATAAAGCCGCCGGTGGGCAGCGAGCCAACGAGGCCGGTGCGTTTGATTACCAAAAGTACCAGGACAAGGTGGAAGCTTTACAGAATGCACGCTCTCTGTGGGACGCAGCGGTGGAAAAGACCGGTGCGGTAGATAGCCAGGCATACAGTGATAACCTGTCCTTCCTTAGCGATATGGCTAAATACGAGGGCAACTTGGGTGAGAGCAAGGCGGACAGAGCGCTCTCCAAGTGGAAGGCTGATCAGGATTACCAGCTGGATGTACTGCAGTGGAAACGGCAGCAGGAGGAAGCTGCCCAGGCTGCAAAAGCTGCCAAGGCCGCAAAGGCTGCACGCTCTTCTCGCTCTTCCAGATCCAGTGGACGCGGTGGCTACGGTGCTGGTTTTGACACTGGCGGTAAGAGAAAAAATAAGGTGAAGCCGGAATATCATGGCGTACCAAAAAGTGAGATACTCGCTTTGGGGTATGGCCCAATCAGCGAGGCAAAATTCGACTACCTTATTGATAGCAAGGCGGTTGAGATTAAAGAGGATAAAAACGGTAATCTGCATGTGAAAAAACGCAATGTGAGCATACCGCCCAATCCCGGGAAGCCGAACTTTAGTTTGGGTACAAAACTGTTTTGAATGGCGAGGAAAAACTATGGATATTAGAAAAAGCAAAAATTTTGCCAAAGTGGTACAGCATTCTGGTGCGGCTGAGCGCGTTGCTGAAGATACAAGGAAGAATTCAAGTTATTACAATCCTAAAAAGAAAAAGTACGAGTACAACGATCCGGACGCGGAAATTGCTGATGTATTGGCCCGCAATAGCTATAGGCGTAATGAAGTGCCTGAATATCATCAGCAGACGCCGGAGGAGAGCCTTGCACAGCGGCGCCAAATTATCCGTGCGGCCGATGATCGGAGCGATCTTGAACGCTTGCAGGATGAGCGTAGGTCCTATGCACGGCAGTATGGTGGCCAAACACGCAACACCATAGACAAGCTAATTGGTATCGCATTGGAGCGGACGGATAGCGAGCGCGCCGCAAAAATGCAAGAAGAAGCCGATCGGCACATGGCTGCGCTGGATGAATATGATAAAAAGATCCAAAAGATGGAGGAATACGAGCGGCGACAAAAAATCGTCGACAAATATTCGGATATTCCTAATCAAAAAGATTATGCTGCTAAGTCAAAGCAGATCGACAAGTCCAATCAGGACGATGTATATCGCAAGGTGAACGGATTGTCTGAGTCCATTGCCAGCGTTGCCAGTAATATAGGCACGGACAATGTGGCGATGTGGAATAACCGCATGACCAAAACGATGGACGATGAGAAATATCGCCAAATGACTGATGTGCAGCGGGGCACATACAATTATCTGTATAATACACAGGGCGCAGACGCTGCAAATGAATATATATCAGCAATTAGCAAGGATTTGCAGCAAAGAGCAACCGAAGCTGCTGTGGAGTCGCAAAAGGAAATGGTTAAAGACGGTGCTGTTGGTGCCACCGTGGCAAATATCGCTTCTGTTGGTGAAAATCTAATGAGTGCACCGGGTTTTATCACCAGAGCAGCAGCTAAAGCAACCGGCCATTCCGTAGATGATACATACGATATTTTTAATCTGTCCGGGAAGATGGCTAACGCTACTCGCGAAACGACCGCAGAAGAAATTGCGAATCAGGACTATTGGAAAGATAAAAATACTATTTTTGGAAACACCGGTTCTTGGATCTACAATGCAGGAATGTCTATGGCTGATTCGGTCGCTGCTATGCTGGTCGGCAAGAGTCTCGGCGTGGGCTTAGCAGGGGGTGAAACGAGTGGTGCAACACTTGAAAAGGTAAAGAACATTACTAAAAAAGCCACCTCACTGATCATGTCATCACAAATGGCAACGCAGACGGTTACAGACATGAAAGAAAAGGGCTTTTCTGACGATCGTGCGCTGGGCGTAGGTGCACTGTATGGCGCAGTTGAATATATCGCTGAAAAGCTCGGCTTAGGTGGGATCCTAAGTGCCGGCGGCAATGTGTTTGCACGCCTTGCAAAGAGTTTTGCGGCAGAGGGTTCGGAAGAAGTAGCAAGTAATATCCTTGATCGCATTGTCGATACACTGGCAAACGGCAACCAAAGCGAAATGATGGCTGCTTTTGATGAATGCCGTGCCCAGGGGTTGAACAATTCCCAAGCGCTTGCCAAAGTCGTGTCTATGGCCGGTCAAGAAGATTTATCAGCTTTCTTAGCCGGTGGCCTGTCCGGTATGGCGATGAGCGGCGCAAACGAAGCAATCATGTCTGGAGAACGGCATTTGCAGCAAGATAGCTATGGCAAGAATGTACGCAGTAACGGAAATGCAAAAAAGTTGATTGACGCCGGGTTGACAGCAGATAAGAATTCTAAGCTGTATCGCATTGCCGCCGAGCTGGATGATGCAGAGGATAGCGGCAAAACTATATCCAAGCGGCAGCTGGGAAAGCTGGCTATGGAAATGCAGACCAGCGATGATGCTGCGACTACGCAGGCTCAAAAGACCGTGCTGGAGGACGCTGTGCGCCAACGGCTGCAAGACAGCGGCGTTAAGAACGTGGACAAGGCCGCCAATCGCTTTGTGAGCAGCTATTTTGACGGCGAAGGGAAGATTAAAGGGGACAAGACCACAAAGGCCTTGTACGCCGAGCTGCAGGACAATAGCACTGACTGGGCACAATCCACTACCCGCAGTATGGCCTATGAAATGCTGCGTGGCGGTTCTTCTGCTGCATATATGAATGAACTGCTTGTAAACCCAAAAGCAAAAGGGTATAATGAGTTCAAGGACACCTATGGTGGTATCACTGAGGCTAAAATTGCCCAGTTGGAGCAGGAACGCTTAGAACAAGAACCTGCCGAACAGAGAGAGACTGAGCACGGCTCTGCGGACACGAGTTATAATGCGCTGGTCGCTGAAGCTGCCGCGCCGGTGGATTTGCAGCGGGCAGAGCCTGTGCCGGAGAGCCAGGTGAAAGGCGTTCTTAAGGTGCAGGACGGCCATACCGTGGTCGAGCTGCAAGACGGCACGAAGACCACCACGGATTATGTGCAGTTCAACAACCCCAACACCAAGGCGGTTTACAAGAGCGCTGCCAAGTTTGGCTCCCTGGGCGCTTATGCGCTGGTCAATAATTACGACAGCAAGGTCAACCCTTATTCCTATCTGCACGCGGCGGAGAGCTTTTACAACGCCGGTGCGTCAGGCAAGATTACATTTGACCAGGCAGCCAATACACTGTCTGCACCGATTGAAATGGGGATTATGGACCGTGGTGCTGCCAATGAGTTGTTCCTGAGCGGTCAGGAGCAGTCTAAGGAGATCGGCACCACCAAGACCGCTGTTACCAAAGCAAATAAGAACCAGGGCGGCGTTGTAACACTGACCGGAGAAGCTACGGTTACCCCGCAGGAAAAGGAAGTCCTGGATCGTGTGGCGGCCAAGACCAAGCTGGATATTGTGCTGGACGGCAGCCTGGAAAGCAACGATAACGGCTATATTGATCCTGCCAACGGCAAGGTGGTGCTGAACCCGGACAGCGGGCATATCTACGCCACGCTTATGCACGAGCTGGGCGAGTACACTCATGCCTACAACACGGCGGAAATGATGGACGCCTGCCGGCCCATCGTGGAGTATATGCTGGCAACCGGCGATTATGCGCACGATGACAAGATTGACCTGCTGCAGAAGTATGTAGATGGGTACAGCGAGAACGGCAAGCAGTATTCTATTGAAGATGCCGTCAGCGAGATGATCTTTGACTTCATCAGTGGTGAAGCCAGCACGCAGGAGGGCGGCGAGAAGTTCGCCAAGTGGCTGGCGGAAGATACCGATCTGACCCAAAAAGAAAAGAAGTCCGTTGTGGAAAAGATCAAGGACTTCTTTACAAAGCTGCTGGACGCTGTGCGCAGCGTGATTGAGGGACAGGGCACACTGAATACCACTGCGCGAGCCGGTCAAAAGGCGGCGCAGCAGGTGCCGGTGCTGGACGACTTCTTTAACGCACTGGACAATGCTATTGACAACCGCCAAAGAATGTTAGAAGGTAAGCATGGCGGTGAAGCAGAAAATAGTCAGTCCGAAATTCGCCATTCTATTGAAATTACAGAAGACGGCGAACCGTGTGTCGTTATTGATAATGATGTACTGGCTGGCGTGCCCAAGTCGCGGTGGGCGACAAAAATCAAAAATATTTTGTCTGAATATAAATCAGGTGTAGATTTGTGGGGTGGCGTAGTCAAAGTAAATGCCATTAGCAAAAATGAGTTTTTGAATTCAAAATACTCTCAGTACCTTAAAGCAAAGGAAAAGACAGCCTACAAAGATAAACTGCTATCCGCACAGAATTTGGAAGAGATCCTGAAATCCGGCAAAAACAAAAAGATTGAAGACTTGAAGCACAGCCGAAATGATAGCTTCAAGCAGTTTGCACATTCTGATGTGCTCCTTAAGGTTGGTGAAAACGGATATACCGCTGATGTGATTATTGGCATAACCACACAGAACGCGATGGTGTTCTATGATATCGTGGATATGCGGAAGGCAGATGTGAAAATAAAAAACGCAACCCCTCAAGGCTATGCAAATAGCAGGAAGCCTTTTAAGCAAGGGATTGCGTCTGACAACAAGGTAACACAAAATGGACCTGATGTCAATACTCATTCTATGCAGAATGGGCAAAAAAATGCACAGAACGGCAAAAACAACACCAGGCATTCCTTGGAAGTGGACAGTCAAGGCAACGAACTGACGGAGGCGCAGCAGCGGCGGTATAAGCATGTGGCGCCGGAACTGCGGGACGAGGACGGTAAGATCAAACCTTTCTACCACGGTACTGCCAGAGCGGACCGGGTAGGTTATGTGTTTGATCCCAAGCGGGCAACCTCCGGGCCGATGGCGTATTTTACGGACGATCCGGATATTGCTACAAATTACAGCAGGGATAAAGCAGATACTTCTCTTGCCTATGATAGCGATTATGACAGCTACGAGACCCAGTTCCAGGTGAACGGCAAGCCGGTTACAGAATACTGGAACACCTTGACCGCAGCTGAAAAGAAAGCAATGACCGAGAAGATCAAGCAGGTCACATTGGATGACAACGATAACATTGTCTTGAAGCCTGGCAATCAAATAGGCATTGGTAGCTTTAGCGACTACGAACTGCACCGTGCCAAGGGCAATGCGCTGTCCGTACTGGTAGATATGTGGCTTGGTGATGGAAATCTTTGGAATGAAGAAAGCCGTTTCTTGGATGTGCTAAAAGCGGTGGGTATTGATCATGCCCAGTACAACGACCCGGACTACCGGGAAGAAAAGGTGTATCAGGCTTATCTGAATATTACCAATCCGTACAACACCGGCAAGCTGGATCAGTCCTTTATTGATGATTTGCAGTCGTATGTGGACGATGCAGATATGAGCCAGTACGACACAGACAATGCCCAGGCGGATATGTGGGATAAGAACGGCATTCCTATTGAGGATTGGCTGGAGCGGTTGCAGGACGATTTGGATAACGGCACAACCCATGCTTGGACCACGGTGCCGGATGTAGTCACAGACTTCTTGAAGGACAGCGGCTATGACGGCATTGTAGATCAGGGAGGCAAAAACGGCGGCGATCAGCATACGGTTGCGATTCCGTTCTACTCCAATCAGATCAAAGAGGTTACCAATGGTAATCCTACCGACAGTCCGGATATTCGATACTCAAAGCGGGTTGGGTTTGATAATGCTCTGACCGGTGCTGAAAAGAAAAAGTATAACAGAGCGTTGCAGACAGGTGAAGACGCCGGACTGCGCATTAGTGACAACTCTATACTGGTGGAGTGTGAGAACAACTCCAAGTACCAGTACAAGTATGTGGTCTATGATGATATGGAAGATGGACCTGTTATCCGTGATGTGTACGCCATTGGTAGAATTGACCCAAATGTGGAGGACGATGTTGCTTCACAGTGTCATAACATAGCAAGATATATCAACGATGTAAAGGAGTTACACTATGATAACCAGCAAGTATATGAATCTATACTCAGATCTCGCGTTGAAGGTACTGCATACCTACTCGCCGGGTACAATAATCGAAGCAAACGATTTCATGTCATCGGACGAGGCAGTGTTGAAAATGGAACAAATACTCTCAACAAATCCGTCAGAGAGCGAACTGCTGGACAAGATACACGAGCTGCAGGAGGACTGACGGAGAGCCGCAAGTCCAAGAGCATTGACGACACCGGGCGTACCTCTCTGCTGCGGGATGACAAGCGGTTGGACGAGATGAACATTACCCTGCGCCAGGTGTTTGACAGTCAAGAGCTGGAGACCGGGCACCATACTTCCCAAACCCAGGTGCAGCGTGTGGCCCGGCAGCTGAAGAAGTCTACCGGCAGCAAAATGGATACACCCCGCTTGATGGTGCAGCTGAAAGGGCTGTTTGACTACATTGGCAACAACGATGATGTGACCTTTTCGTCTGTCATGGACCAGGCAAAAGAAATTGCTCATGAGCTGCTGGATAGCACCCCTGAACACACGGTGCGTGACGAGTACGCACAGGAGGTTTTGGACACACTGCGGGGCATGGCAATCACTCTGTCCGATGAGCAAAAGGCGGAGACGGCTTACCACCATGATCGGTATGGCAACTACCGCAAACGACTGTTTGGTGCAGTCAATCTGGCCAAGAATGGACAGTCTTTGGATAGCGCTTGGCAGGAGCTGGCTGAACTGTACCCGGGCACTTTTGATGCCGAGGAGAACAGCCAGAACATGCCGGAGCGACTGCTGGAGATCGTGGAGGAGTTGAAAGACTCTTATTATTCTTATGACGGCATGGACATGGACGATGCTGCCACTACCGTGGCCTATGATATTTTCGATTTGTACATGGACACTCCGGAGTACAAGACCTATGCCCAGCGACAGAACGATCGCTTTACTGCGATGCAGAACAAATACCGCAAGCGGCTCCAGTCCGTTAAGGATGATTACCGCCAGCGGTATGAAGAGAAGCTGAAGGCGGTACAATCCAAGAGTCGGCAGGACAAAGCAGATATGCGCACCCAGTACGCCGAGCAGCTGAAAGCCCAGCGGCAGCTATACGCAGAACGGCGGCACCGTGATGTGGAAAAGCGGCGCAAGACGGTGCAGAAGAACAAAATCAAGAAGCAGATACTGGACTTGATGAGCCTGGCGGCAAACGGCGGCAAAGAGCGCCGGGTGCCCAATGGACTTTTGGACAGCGTGAAAGAACTGGGTCGGGCTGTGGTACTGGACGGCAAAGCCGGGGAGAGGCTGGACGGCTACCTGAATAAGGTGCGGGACGGCTTCGACAAAATAGAAGGCAATGATAGCCAAAAGACCGAGTATGCTACTCTGGTGGAGGACTACAACAATTTGTTTAAGGAACAAATCCTCCAGTTAAAGGAGAGCATTGGCGACAAGTCCATTAACGACATGACCGCTGATGAGCTGGAAAAAACCTATCAGCTGATCCGGTCGGTCAAAAAGGCTGTTACCAACAGCAACCGCCTATTCAAGGCAGAGAAAACTGCTACGGTGGAGAGCCAGGGCCAGCAGATCATTCATGAACTGAATGGCAGCAAAAAGGATCCCAATGGTAAGAAGACCAACGAGCGTATCGAGTTTATGAAGGGCTTTGGCTACAACGCATTGAAGCCGGAGTATTTCTTCAGAATGCAAGGCTCGCCTACGCTGGAGAAGCTATACCACAACTTGCGCGGTGGTCAGGACACCTGGGCCCGGGATTGCTACGATGCGCGGCAGTATTCTCAGCGATTGAAAGAGAAGTACCATGCCTACAACTGGAACCAAAAAAGGACCTTTACTTTGGAGACCCAGTACGGCGAAAAGCTGAAATTCAATTTGCAGCAGCTGCTCTATTTGTATGCGCTCAGTCGGCGCGAACCGGCAATGCAGCACTTGACCCAGGGCGGTATGGTGTTTGACAAGGTATCTACCCGCTCCAAGCGTGGCAAGCGCATTGTGGAGCTGACGGACAACACGGCGCACCCGCTGACCATAGAAGACATTGCCAAGGCCACCGATATGCTCACCAAGGAGCAGAAAGCCTACGCCCAGGATATGCAGCGCTATTTGGCAGATACAATGGGCGCTAAGGGCAACGAGGTATCTCGGGTGTTGTACGATATGGACCTGTTTACGGACAGCGACTATATCCCCATGCGTTCCGCCGGTGATTATGTGCAGTATATTCAGGATAAGGCCAACGGTGACGCCAAGATCAAGAACAGCGGCTTTACCAATCAGCTGAATGTACACGCCAACAACGCCCTGGTCATTTCGTCTTTCGATGACGTGTGGGCCAATCATGTAAATGATATGGCGTTGTATCATGCGTTCACGCTGCCGCTGGAGGACTTCCAGCGGGTGTACAACTACCACACCCAGGTGGGCGAAAATGGTACGGTATCGCAGGCGGTGCGTGGCTATATGGACACGGAGTCCAAACGGTATATTGAGCAATTCATCCGAGACCTGAACGGCGGTGTGCGACCGGACAATGGCTCACGGTATGTGAACAAGGGTATCAGTCTGTTCAAGAAGGGTGCCGTGTTTGCGTCTGCTTCTGTGGCTATCCAGCAGCCATCTGCGATCGCCAGAGCGATGGCAGTTATTCCGGCTAAGCATTTTGTGGCCACGACTGTTAGCAAGCGGGATTATGCGCAGCTGAAAAAGTACGCTCCGGTGGCTATTGTCAAGGAGATGGGCTACTTTGACACCGGCATGGGCAAGACGGCCACGGACTGGATCAACGAAGACAAGCCGCGTGGATTTGGCCAAAAGCTGGGAGCGCTGTTTACGGATAGCGACTACCGGGACAGCGTGCTGTCTGCGCTGCCGGAGAAGGCGGATGAACTGACCTGGGCACATATCTGGAATGCCTGCGTACACGAGGCCAAAACAGATTTTCACCTAACCGGTGAGGCTGCATACCAGAAGGCCGGGGAACGGTTCTCTGAAGTGGTGGACCGCACCCAAGTGTATGACTCTGTATTTTCCCGATCCGGTATGATGCGTTCGTCTGATAACGCTATGAAGATGGCAACGGCCTTCATGGCTGAGCCTACCACTTCTCTGAACATGCTGGTGGACGCTGTGTACCAGGTGAAGAACGGAAATGCCCCCAAGTCCTATGGCACAAGGGTTGTTGGATCGCTTGTGGCAGCTGCGGCGCTCAATGCTATTCTTCAGTCTATCGTTACCGCAGCACGAGACGATGATGACGACAAGACTTACCTGGAAGTGTACCTCGGTCAGCTGCTGCCGAATATGTGGAGCAACTTGAACCCGGCAGGGCAAATTCCGATGCTGAAAGATGTAGTCTCTATTTTTCAGGGCTACGATGTGAGCCGGGCAGATATGAACCTGTTTGCGGATTTGTATGACGCTGTACAGGCTATGGATAGTGATACCATCAGCACTGGCCAAAAGATCAACCGCTTGGCCGGCGCCTTGTCCGCCTTTGTCGGTCTGCCATACAAGAATGTGGCCCGGGATGTGCAATCTGTATTCAATGTGATCCACAAGGCCACCTTGGATATGCACACAGGCGCAACCGGCACCAAGGAAGTGTTTAATGACGAGATGAAGGGTCAGCTGCTCATTGATGATCTGCTGGAGAAGTTCGGCATTGAGATGTTCCCGGATACAGATAAGTCCGCAAAGCTCTATAAGGCTGTTTCTACCGGCGATCAGGAGACCATTGATCGTATGCAGAGAGAGGCTGGAGACGATGAGACCTTTAACCGTATGCTGGTGGCTGCGGTCAAGGCCAATGACCAGAATGCCGGCAAGGCTGCGCAGGCTCATTTGGAGGGTGACTATGACGGCTTTGATGCTCGGTTGCAAGATATTATCAAGCTGGGCTTTAGTGATGAGATCGCTGTTAAGGCAGTAGATGGTATCGAGTCCGCCGCCAAGGCATTGGTCACGGCTAAGGAGAATGACGACGGCACAGAAGAATATAAAGCGGAGTACAAGGAAAAGTTCGACCAAGTGGTAGCCACCGGCTTTGATGCCAAGGCGCTGGAGAAGTATGTGAGCGATCATGTAGACACCAGCAATGAGTCTAAGGGCAAATTGAAGTCGCGCTATGATTACAGCGATGTGGCGCTGGCAATCAGTAAGAAGGACAACTCTGGCACCAAGCGTATGCGCCAAGACCTGATAGACACGGCTGTCAAGAACGGCTATACCAAGGACAGGGCTGAGGATATGGTGGACAAGGCCATACGCCGAGAGTTCGCCAAGTCGGATGAACGGCTGCTGCGTGCTGCGGAAGCCTATAAGGTTGGCGCGTTTGATACATACGAGGCGAATGTGCGGGCCATTGCTGCGGATGACTACTTCACGATGGACGAAGTGGCAACGATGGCCAAGGGCCATACCAACAAGACCGGCATACCGTACAGCAGCTCCGATGTGGTCAAGGCTATGGATACCAGTTCCGGCAAAGTGAAAAGCATTATCTCACAGCTTGAGAAAGCCGGAAAAGCGGGCAAAGACGGTGCTTATATCAAGAGCCGCATTACCGCTGCGTACAAGGATAAGTACATTAAGGGTGATGAAACCACCCGCCGAAATATTCGACAGAAGATGTACAACACAGGACTGTACACGGCAGACGAGATCTATAAGCGCGTTAACACATGGCTGAAAAGCAAATAACCCGCAATCGGGGGGGTGACGAAAGTCGCCCCCCTTTTGCTATACTCAATGAGAGGTGAGAACATGAACATGGTACAGATGTATATATCTCTTGATGTGTGCAGACCCGGTTTGCAGGAAACTGTATATGTAACCGGCGGAGATCAGGCGTCAAGAGAGCTATGCATTTCGCTGAATGTGGGCGGCGTTCCGCTGGATATGCAATCCGGCGAGGTAACAGCTGCTTATTACTCGATGATCAATAATAGTCCAGTGTTAGGTGAGTGTCGGCTGGAAGGCGGGCGTATCATTCACGAGCTGACAGCTACGGAGTGTGCCAACACACATACTGCCAATATCCGTGTACAGGATGCAGATGGTGCGGTACTGTATTCTCCGCAGTTGCAAGTGGTGTCCAGCGCACCTATTTACAGTGATAGAGCCTTATCACAGAGTGATGAACTGTCCGCTCTGACCAAGGCCCTGGCAGATACAATGAAGAGCCAGGTCGCAGGTATCACAGAGAGTGCGGCTAACGGTGTACACACCTATACGGTCACATTCGGTGATAACAGCACGAGGACTTTCACTGTGCAAGATGGAGCAGCCGGGCCGCAGGGCATTCCTGGCACGGACGGCAAAGACGGAGCGCCAGGCGCAGAT
>ULSB01039271.1_pt1 | contig 17016 bp, 13 predicted proteins | sample 1955741 | NCBI WGS metagenome assembly ULSB01 (sample SAMEA4835691, study PRJEB28245) | human gut metagenome | biome: gut microbiome; material: fecal sample | place: Denmark | collected 2008
GACAGGACAGCGATATCGGTGGTGCCGCCGCCGATATCAATGATCATCCGGCCATCGGGCTGGGTGATGTCGATGCCGGAACCCAGTGCAGCGGCAATGGGCTCATCGATCAGGTAGACCTGACGGGCACCGGCGGCCATCACGGCCTCCACCACGGCATCACTCTCAATGCCGGTGATGGCAGCGGGCACGCAGACAGCCACCCGGGGCTTGACCATGTGGGAGCTGTACACCTGATTCACAAACCGGCAGATCAGCTCCCGGGTCATGGTGTGGTCGCTGATAACACCGTCCTTCAGCGGGAAAATGGCGGAAATATAGTTGGGGGTGCGGCCTACCATGGCCAGGGCCTTGTCGCCCACCTCCAGCACGGAGTTCTTGCGGGTATCCATTGCCACCACGCTGGGCTGGTTGAGCACGACCCCCTGCCCTGCCTGTGCAATGATAATGGTCGTTGTGCCCAGATCGATGCCGATGTCATTCTGTGCCATAATGAAACGTTCCTTTCTCTGCTCCCCTGTTTTCTATCGTAAATGCCCGTTCGGGCGGGAAATCAAATCACTTTATATTGTAGCATAAGCCAGTAAAAAAGTATAGACCAAACCTCTCCTAGTAGGAGAGCTGGCGCAAAGCGCCTGAGAGGTTATTCTGCCGCCATCTGTTCCGGTGGCAGATTTTCTTTCAGCAATTCGCACAGGCCGCTGTACCGCAGGTTCTGCCGGACATTGGACATCATCCGGTTCACCACATCCCGCCGCCCGGCCACGATGCACAATTTGCGGGCGCGGGTCACGCCGGTGTAGAAGAGGTTGCGGTAGCAGAGCCTTGGCGGCACCTGCGCCACCGGCAGCACCACCGCCGGGAACTCACTGCCCTGGCTCTTGTGCACCGTGATGGCGTAGGCGATCTCCAGCTCGTTCAGGTTTTCCGCCGGGTAGAGCAGGCGGCGGTCATCCATCCGCACCACCATGGAGCGGTCGCGCATGTTGATGGATTCCACAATGCCGATATCACCGTTATAGGCTCCCACGCCCTGCTCCCCGCCAATGCGGTTCCAGACGATCTCGTAGTTGTTCCGCACCTGCATCACCTTATCGCCCACCCGGAACACCCGGGAGGCGCTCTGGAGCTGTGGTTTGCCCTTCTGCTCCGGGTTGAGCAGGTTCTGCAGCTCCACATTCAGCGCCTGGGTGCCGGTGGGTCCCAGCTTGGTGGGGCAGAGCACCTGAATATCCCGGACAGGGTCAAAGCCATAGCTCCGGGGCAGACGGGTGGTGACAAGATCGCACACCAGTTTCTGCGCCGCATCGCCGTCCGATTCCAGAAAGAAGAAATCGTCTGTCTTACCGCCCTTCTGCAGCGGCTCACTGCTGATGATGTGGTGGGCGTTCTCCACAATAAGGCTGCGTTTAGCCTGCCGGAAGATCTCGTTCAGGCAGACGGTGGGCACCAGCCCGGAGCGGATGACCTCGCCCAGAATGTTGCCGGGCCCCACGCTGGGCAGCTGGTCGGCATCGCCCACCATAATAATGCGGCAGCTGTACCGCAGGGCTGCAATGAGCGCCTGAAACAGCTTCACATCCACCATACTCATCTCATCCAGAATGACCACATCGCATTTGAGCAGGTTCTTGTCATTGTGGATAAAGCTGACCACACCGCCGGAGTAGTCCACCTCCAGCAGGCGGTGGATGGTAGAGGCCTTGCGGCCGGTCAGTTCACTCAGCCGTTTGGCCGCACGGCCTGTGGGGGCACAAAGCGCCACCCGGTCTGCCTGATGCTCCAGCAGCTGCAGGATGGCATTGACCGTGGTGGTCTTACCGGTGCCGGGGCCGCCGGTCAGCACAAGGCAGTTTTCGGTCATGGCCTTGCGGATGGCTTCCCGCTGCAGGGGCGCATAGGCAAACCCCTGGGTCAGCTCCAGTACCTGGATGTTTTTATCAAGGTCCCGCACCGTCTGCTTTTCCCGCTTTGCCAGCAGGGCCAGCCGGTCGGCAATGGCCTGTTCTGCTTCCAGCAGGTCAGGCAGATAGATATACGGCACCGCCTCCAGCATTTTTACGCCAAGCTGCCCGGTCTCAATGCAGTGGTCCAGCGCACGGGCCAGCTTTTCGGGCGGCTGCTGGATGAAGTGGGATGCCGTATCCAGCAGCTGCGCACGGGGCAGGCAGGTGTGGCCGTTGCCCGCGTTGTGGCGCAGGGTGCGCAGAAGCGCTGCTTCCAGCCGCTGGGTGCAGTCCCCTTCCATGTGGTAATACTGTGCAATGCTGTCCGCATGGCGAAAATCCAGCTGCAGGGGTTCCCCACAGAGCAGATAAGGGTTCTGGGAGATGGCCTGCATGGCACTGGGGCCAAAGACGCGGAACACCTCCATGGCGCGGCGGGGGCTGATCTCGAACTGCGCCAGATAGGCGATCAGTTCCCGCATTCCGAACATCCGCTTGAACTCCTGCTGGATGCGGTCAGCTTTGTCCGCCGAGATGCCGGGGATCAGGGTGAGCTGGGCGGGGTCGTTGGCGATCACCTCCAGCGCCGCCGCGCCGAATTTGTCGATGATCTTATTGGCCGTGCGCGCCCCGATGTAAGGCAGGGAGCCGCTGGCAAGGAAGGCGTATACCGCTTCCAGATCCTTCGGCATATCGGTCTCGCACTCCTGGGCGTGGAACTGGCGGCCATAGGTGGCGTGGTTCTCATATTTACCGCGGCAGACCACGCTCTCGCCCGCATGGAGCTCGCCCACGATCCCGCACACCACGGTCACCGTGCCGCCGCCGGAAATTTCAAACACCGTGTAGCCGTTGTCCGGGTTCTCGTAGATAATGTCCTCCACCGTTCCCTCGATCTGTTCCAGCTCCATGCTTCTCACCCCCCTTGTGACATAATTATTTATAGTATAATCGTTTTGGTGTTATTTGTAAAGGAATTGGGCAGGCCCTGCTCTTTACAACCTCTCAGCTTTGGCGTTGCATGAGGCTTTCCCTCTTTGCCAAGGCCTCCCCTACTAGGCAACAAAAGAGCCGCCCTTCTGCGGTTTCGCAAAAGAGCGGCTCAATTTTTACAAGTTTGCGTGCGGTCTTGCTTTTTCCCGTTTCAGCTTCCGGAACACAACGATATACGCCGGGATCAGGAAGAAGCAGGCAAAGAACCAGGCCACCGGGTTTGCAATGCAGGCGGCAAAATAACCCCACAGCGGCACGAACAGGAAACCCACCATAGCACGGGCGATCATCTCCGCCACACCGGCAAACATGGCCAGGCTGGAATAACCCAGACCCTGAATGGTGTAGCGGTAAATGATAAGGACCGCCAGCGGGATATAGAACACGCTGTTCCAGAAGATGAAGCTCTGGGCGTTGGCCATGATCTCGGTCTGGCTGCTCTCAAGGAACAGGCCGATCAACGCCTTATCCAGCACGCGCAGGATCAGGAAGGATGCCACACTGTACACACAGCCGATGCCCAGGGCAGTGTTCACGCCCTTGTTCACACGGTTCAGGTCGTGGGCACCCATGTTCTGGCTGGCGTAGGTGGTCATGGCCGTGCCAATACTCTCCAGCGGGACGGACAGGAACTGTGCCGCCTTGCCGCCTGCGGTCTGTGCTGCCACGATGTCACTGCCCAAACCATTGACTGCACCCTGCAGTACAACGGAACCGATGGCCGTGATGCTGCACTGCAGACCCATGGGGATGCCCATGCCGCACAGCTTGACACAGTGCTGTCTGCTCAGGCGGCTTTCTTCTTTGTTCCAGCGCAGCTCATTATAATGCTTGAGGATATACCACAGGCTGCCCAGACCGGCCACTGCCTGGCTGAACACGGTGGCGAACGCCGCACCGAACACGCCCATCTTGAAGACGATGATGCAGAGCAGGTCCAGCCCGATGTTCAGAAAGCTTGCCACCAGCAGGAAGTACAGGGGCCGCTTGCTGTCGCCCAGAGCGCGCATCAGGGCGCTGGTCATGTTGTACAGCAGGGTGAAGGGGATGCCGATAAAGATGGTGCGGATGTAGATGTCCGCCAGATCAATGATGTTGTCCGGGGTATTGGTCCAGACCAGAATGGAACGGGTCATGGCCACTGTGACCACGGTAAGCACTGCGGCAAAAAAGACGCTCAGCCAGACGGCATTGGCGGTGTAGCGGCGCATCTCCACATAGTCTTTCGCACCGAATGTCCACGAGATGGGGATGGAGAAGCCGCAGGCAATGCCATTGACAAAGCCCAGCACCAGATAGTTCAGACCGCCCACACTGCCGACTGCCGCCAGGGCTTCCACGCCCACAAAGCGGCCCACGATGATGGTATCTGCCAGATTATAGAACTGCTGGAACAGGCTCCCCAGCATCAGCGGCACTGCAAAGGCAAGGATCAGCTTGAGCGGGCTGCCCTGCGTCATATCTTTCGTCATACGCACGTTCCTCCTTGGGAAAGCATCACAGACCTTATAACACGAATTTTTTCCGACAAAAACGCCCTGCCGCGCAATGGGCAGGACGTTTTTGTTCATGTGGGTATTATATCAGGTTGCGATGAATTTTCAAGAGGTTTTTTCAAATTTCTCAGTGCTTCCCGGCCAGATGCTTCAGCAGCTGGAACAGAATGCTCCAGAAACCTGTTCCGGCATTGCCCGAAGGCGGGGTCTCCTCATCCGGAATGCTCAACGGCGTATCATCCTCCGAGATGATCGCCGCAGCCACACCATATTCGTCCTGAGCAGCCCCCTCATCCGAAGGGGAAGCCACCTGAACCACTGCCACACTTTCGGTTTTCGCAGTCTCTGCGCCGCTGGCAGCCAGTGCGGGCAGACCCGCCGTAAGGACAACCCCTGCGATCAGTGCTGATGCAACACCACGTTGGAATGCATATTTCAACTTCATTTTTTGTTAAGCCTCCTCAAATTGGGAATGGGTCTGATTCGTGTTTCAATTATAGCACAAAATCCAAAATGATTATCACTGGTTTTTGCATAAAGCGTTATTTTTTCGCAGATGTGAAAAAGTTTCAGATTTCTGTTCACAAAATGCAATGTAGTTATGCAATCCAAACCTGCTCTGTACAGCAAAACCGCCCCGGCGTGCGTTTCTGCACGCCGGGGCGGTTCGGGTCATTCTGAATAATGTGCGAGGAACTGTCTGGTACGCTCCTCCCGGGGGTGGTCGATGAGCTGTTTGGCCGGGCCCTCCTCCACGACCACGCCGCCATCCATGAACAGGATGCGGTCGGCCACATCGCGGGCAAAGTGCATCTCATGGGTGACAATGATCATCGTGGTCTTGCGGTCAGCAAGATCACGCAGGACCTTCAGCACCTCGCCGGTCAGCTCCGGGTCAAGAGCGCTGGTGGGCTCATCAAAGCAGAGGATATCCGGGTGAAGCGCCAGTGCGCGGGCAATGGCCACGCGCTGCTGCTGGCCGCCGGAGAGCTGATGCGGGTAGTGGCCGGCCCGCTCCGAAAGGCCCATCTGCGCCAGCAGTTCTCTCGCCTGCTGTTCCAGCTCTGCGTGGATGGCCTTTTTGTTTGCCTGATATTCCGGACGTTCCTTTGCCAGCAGTTCTCCTGCCAGCATCACGTTCTGTAAGGCCGTGTACTGCGGGAACAGGTTGAAGTTCTGGAACACCAGACCGAAATGGAGCCGCTTTTTGCGGATCTCACTTTCCTTCTGGGTGGCAGGGTCGGCGGCATCCCACATGGTCTCACCGTTCACCTTGATCACACCCGTGTCAGGCCGTTCCAGAAAGTTCAGGCAGCGCAGCAGAGTTGTTTTGCCGGAACCGGACGAGCCGATGATCGCCAGCGCTTCACCCTGCTCCAGATCCAGGGAGATGTCCTTCAGCACATGGGTCTCGCCAAAATTTTTCCCGATACCGGAAGCTTCGAGCAACGCCATAATCTATCTGCCTCCTTAGCAGCGGAAATAATCGAGCTTTTTTTCAGCCCAGTTGAACAGGATGGTCAGTGCGCCCACAAACACCAGGAAGAAGAGCGCGGTGGAGAACAGCGGCCAGATCAGGCCCTTTGCGCTGTACTCCTTGGCCATCATAATGATTTCCTTGTTGGCAATGGTGTTTGCCAGCGAGGTATCCTTGACCAGTGTGATGATCTCGTTGCCCATGGGGGGCAGGATACGCTTGACGACCTGAAGCAAGGTCACCTTGAAAAAGATCTGTGTTTTGGTCATGCCAAGCACCTGCCCGGCCTCAGTCTGCCCCTTGGGCACCGCTTCAATGCCGCCGCGGTAGATCTCAGAAAAATAGCAGGCATAGTTGATGGCAAAAGCCACCACCGCCGCCACCATCCGTCCGCCGGAGCCAGAAGGCCAGGGGTTGTTCATGCCCAGCAGGCCGGGGCCCAGATAGATCACAATGATCTGCAGCATCAGCGGGGTGCCGCGGATGATCCAGACAAAGGTCTTGACCAGCCCGGCCAGCGGCTTGCAGCGGCTCATGGAGCCAAACGAGACCACCAGCCCCAGCGGCAGCGCAAACAGCAGTGTCAGGGCAAAGAGCTCACAATTGAGCAGGAACGCGCCGGACAGGCGCATAAGAATCACAGACACAAAAACACACCTTTTTTATTCAGAATCCATATTCCCTTCCATCACCGCCGGTGAAAATTCCCTCTGCTCGGGAGCCTTTCACGCATCGGCAACAAAAAGCCTCCCTCACCGAGGGAGGTCGCATCGCATAGCGATGACGGAAGGAGCTTTTCAACAAATTCAGTCAGCCAGTGCCAGATCGTACTTATCGGCCAGTGCCTGCATGGTGCCATCGGCCTTCAGTGCATCAAAGGCCTCATCCACAGCGGCGGCAGCATCACTGCCCTTGCGGAATGCCACGCCGTACTCCTCGGCGTTCAGCTCGTCCACGATCTTCAGGTCGGCATAGTCAGTGCCCTCACCGATCATGGCGTTGGCCAGGGTCAGGTCAAGTACAGCGGCATCGGCAGTGCCTGCGGCAACTTCCATCAGGCAGTCGGTCTGAACGCTCTTGGAAACGTAATCAGCCTGTGCCAGGTTCTCGTCCCCCTCAATGGCGGCCTCACCAGCGGAACCAGCCTCGGCGACCACGGTCTTACCCACCAGGTCAGCGGTAGAGGTATAATCGGTGCCATCTTTCACAACGACCACCTGTGCATTCTTTGCATAAGCCTTGGTGGTAGCGGCGTTCTGCATGATGTCATCGGTCAGGGTCATGCCGTTCCAGATGCAGTCGATGCTCTTGGCATCCAGCTCCACGACCTTGGTATCCCAGTTGATCTCCACAAACTCCGGCTCCACACCCAGCTTTTCGCAGACAGCAGTTGCCAGCTCGGTATCAAAACCGGTGAAGTTGCCATCGGCATCGGTGTAGTTCATGGGCTCGTAAACAGTGTAGCCAATGACCAGCTTGCCCTTGCCCTTGATGTAATCCAGGTCGCTGCCTGCAGTCTGGGAAACGGCGGCACTGCCGGAAGCAGAGGCCGAAGCAGATGCGGCAGTGGAAGTGGAAGCGGCACCGCCGCAGGCGGCAAGGCTCAGTGCCATGGCACCGGCCAGAAATGCGGATACAAGACGTTTCATATACGGTTCCTCCCTCAGTGGCAAGCAGCTTTGTTTTATTGCTTTATCATGCTAAATTGCTAAACTGTGGTTATAGAATAGCGCGTTTTCTGCCATTTGGCAAGGGGGAAAACTGATTTTTCGCAGTTTGCTCAAATCTTTACCGCTTTACCACGGCAAAGCGGGCAATTTGACAAAACAAAAACGCCGCGTCGGCAGCTGCCAGACGCGGCGAGAGGGTTTCTCTCTGAAAACGCAGCGGAATGCCACCTATCCGGGAGAGCCGGTGTGCGATTGTGAGACCGAAAAGGGTTTCCTCCTCAGCTCAGGGCATCCAGCGCCGCCTTTTGCAGATCGGTGATGTCAATGGTACACAGAGCCTTCAGGTCGGCATCGCCGCCGGAAAGCCCGGCGATCTCGGTGCGGGTCTTGCCCTTGAGGGCATCGCAGAAGCCCTCGCTGTGCTCATACCACTCCTTGCCCAGCGCCGATGCGCCGCGCATCCCGTAGTCCTCGCCCAGCTCCAGCTTGGTCTTGACGAGATCCGGGGCTGTCACACCGCCGTCTGACACCACTGTCAGGGCCGGCTCAGCCATATCCGCAATGGCGCTGGTCACACGGCGGTCCGCATCGGTGGTCAGTGCCACGATGCTCACATCCACCTGCGCATTCACATCCTTGTCATCGGTGGCGGTGATGTCCGAAGTCCCGTTCATCGCTTCGATGCCCAGCGCGGCCCTGTCGCCCCTGGCGGCACCCAGTGCCCTGGCATTGGCGCAGGCCCGGGTCACGGCATCCCGGTAACGGTCCACTGCAATGGTGCACCCGCTCAGCAGGTCGGCATCCGTGGGCTTGCCGTCTTTATCCACTTTGAGCATGGAGACCTGTTCCGGGGTCATGCCGATCAGGTAACTGGCAAAGGCATCCGCCTGTTCCGCCCAGCCCTTTTTCAGGGAAGAGACCTCGGCCAGCGGGTAATCGTCCCCCTTCTGCCGCTTGGTGCGCCAGTCGGTGGGCAGGGTCACATGGCCGGTGCTGTCCGCCGAAACAGACACTTCCAGCTCGTCCAGCAGAACACTTTCCAGTTTCCCCTCGCCATCCAGCAGGACAGCGGCCGCTGCCAGCTCAATTTTCCCTGCCCTGTCCTGATCGGTGGCCTCTGTCACCACACCCAGACCGGTTTTCCATGCCGCTGTCTGGGTCTGTGCGGAGGATGTGCTGCTTCCGCTCATGCTGCCGGAGCTGCCCGACCCGGCGTTCGTTTTGCCGCAGGCGGTCAGCAGCAGCGCCGCCGCCATGGCACAGCTCCAAAGAGCCCGATGGTTCTGATTCATAGATACGCTCCCTTTCCACACGGCCCGTTGGGCCTTTGCCCCATAGTATGTCCAGAAGAGCGTAAGATTACGCAGCCGACGGGAGTTTTCCAAAGCAAATGTCCGCTGGGGTGGTACCCTGTTGCCGCAGGCAATAGGGCGGGCGATGGAATGGCCCGTTTCACTTGCGTGGAAAAGCTCCCCGCGTGCTGCGCGCAGCCGCTTACATCAACGGACTCAGCAGCCGCAGCACGCTGTCCAGCGCTGTACCAAGCAGATTGGTGTGGCAGTCGGAACGCTGGATCTCCCGGCACTGCGGCAGGGTGCGTTCCACATCCTTCCGCAGGGCGGCGATCTGGCTGTTATGGAAGAGCAGTGTTCCGCACTCAAAATGGAGAAACAGGCTCCGATAATCCATATTGATGCTGCCCACCACGGCGACACGGTCATCACTGACATAGCACTTGGCGTGGAGGAAACCGGGCGTGAATTCATAAATGCGCACACCCGCCCTGAGCAGGGGCAGATAGTAGGAACGGCTGAGCCGGAACACCAGCTTCTTATCCGGGATCCCGGGCAGGATGAGCCGCACGTCCACCCCGCGCTTGGCCGCATTTTTCAGAGCATCCAGCATCTCCTCGCCCACGGCCAGGTAGGGCGTGTAGATATAAACATATCTCTGGGCCTGAGAGAGGATGTCCAGATAGACCGTCTCGGCCAGCGGTTCCTCGTCCAGCGGGCTGTCCGCGTAGGGCTGCACCACGCCATCCTGCACTGCGGGCAGGCGGGTGGGCGCAAAGGCGGTGTAATCGGTCTCCTGCAGGCGGAAGGCGTTCCATACATTGAGGAACATCACGGTAAAGTTCCAGACAGCGGCTCCTTCCAACCGGATGGCCGCATCCTTCCAGTAGCCGAAGCGCTGCTCGGCATTGATATACTCATCCGCCAGATTCACGCCGCCGGTGTAGGCCACATTGCCGTCAACCACCACGATCTTGCGGTGGTCGCGGTGGTTCATCACCAGCGAGACCAGCGGCACCACCGGGTTGAAAGGGATGCAGCGGATATGCGCCTTCTCCATGCGGATGACAAAATCACTGGGCAGGCCCAGCAGGCTGCCAAAATCATCGTAGATCAGCCGCACATCCACGCCCTGAGCGGCCTTGCGGCGGAGGATCTGCTCCACACCGTCCCACATTTTGCCGGAACGGAGGATAAAAAATTCCAGAAAGATAAATTTTTCCGCCTTGTCCAGATCCGTCAGCAGCTGGGGATACATCTCCTCCCCGCAGGAAAAGTAGTGAGCAGCGGTATTCCTCCAGGCCGGATACGGCCCGAACTTTGCCACATAGCGGCTCAGGTTCCGGCTGGAGATATCCAGCGCATCGGTCTGGCCCTCGGGCTGGGCAAGCTCAGTCTGATGGGCCTGTTCCACCTTCTGCATCCGCTCCCGCAGATACTTGGCGGGGGCCTTGTTGCCAAAAGCCAGATAAAGCGCGCCGCCCAGCAGGGGCAGAAGGCCGATCAGAACGATCCAGCCGATCTTATAAGCACTGTTTTCATCCTTGCGCACCAGATACAGCACGATCAGGATGCTCAGCGCCTTCAGGGCACCGTTCAGCCAGACCCGCCCCGCCGTAAACGACCAGAACGCCCAGAGCAGCCAGAGCACCTGTAAAGCCACCAGCACCACTGTGATCGTGACACGGTTGAAGATGCGGCTGAAAAACTTGACGATAGGCAATCTGAACATGTGGTATCCCTCCCCTGCCGCCCACGGCGATTTTTGATGCTGTTAGTATAGCGCAGAGCGGAAGATTTTGCAAACAAAAAAGCGCCCACAACGGCTTTCCCCGCTATGAGCGCCTATTCAATCGTGGCAGAATTTTTTCCGAGGGTTGTCCGCTTATGCTTCCGCGTCCTCATAACCAACCAGCAGGCCGCCCAGCTCTGCATAATAGCTGCACAGACCGCCGCATTCGCTGATGTCCACCTTTGCTCCATCAAACACAGCCTTTACCATGTGCTTCAGGCGCTCGGCGGCGGCGGGATTGCCGCAGTGAGAGATATGGAGCCTGCCGTTGGTGTAGCCGTGCTCCTTGAGTTCCAGCACGATGCGCTCCAGCGCACCATGCTCACCACGGGTCTTGCAGAGAACATCCAGCTCCCCGGCCTCACTTGCCTGTCCGATGACCCGGATGCCCAGCATCCGCGCCACAGCAGCAACAGCAGGCTTCACGCGGCCATTGCGGGCCAGATTGGCCAGCGATTCCAGTGAGAAGAGCAGATGGGTGTGCTTGTGGTAGCGGAGCATCTCTTCACAGATCTCGTCAAACTCCTTGCCCTCAGCCAGCAGATCCCGCAGATGCTCGGCCAGCAGGCGCTGCTCCGGGCCGGTGGAAAGGCTGTCCAGCACAAACACCCGCTTGCCGGGGTTCTCCTGCTGGTATTCCTCGGCGGCCAGCTGGGCGGCATTGTAGCTGCCGGACAGAGTGCCCGTGATGGTGATGGCATACACCTCGTCGGCTCCCTCGTAGGCGGCCAGCCAATCGCTGACGTTGGGGCAGGAAGTCGAGGTCTTGCCCTTATAGGTACGCAGGGTCTGGGCCATGCCCAAGGCATCCATTGTGCCGTTGTCCAGATATTCGGCATCGTCGGTGATGATCTTCAGGGGAACGCATTCAAAATCCACGCCCTGCAAGGTGTACAGGCTGGCGGAGGAATCCACAACAATCTTGGTGTTCATAAGCATTTATCTCCATTCCGGCGGCAGAGGATGCCGCAGTTTTTCCTGTTGTTTGAATCACTATATCAGTTTTTCAAAAACCTGTCAACTGTTTTCTTGAATTATTTCAAAAGTTTTTAATTTCCTGTTGACCGCATTTCCAAAACATGGTATACTGTCCGCATGAAATTAGAATCAAACCGCCGCGTTGCGGCCTGCGCCGCAGGGTTTGCCCTGCCCCGGTATGCAGAACTCCCCACCGTAGGGCTTTATCTGGATCAGAGTGTACAGTTTGTCAACGGGTGTTTCCGCACATTTCAGGGGGTGGAGCTCACCGCTTCCATGGTGAGCAACTACGTTAAGAAAGGGATCATCAGCCACCCCATCAAAAAGAAGTATACCCGGGATCAGCTGGCCTGCTTGATCTACATCGTGGTTTCTAAAAACGTCCTGTCCATGGAAAATATCGACAGCTTGTTCAAGATGCAGCAGGCGCATTATACCTCCGCGCAGGCGTATGATACCTTTTGCGATGAGCTGGAGAATTACCTGCCCTATGTGTTCGGCCTGACCAAAAGCTTTTCCGAGCTGGAGCCGGATGTTGATGATGCACGCAAGCTCCTGCGCAGCACCATCATCTCGGCTGTGAACAAGATCTATCTGGACTGCGTTTTCACCGACCTGCGGCAGGAGCAGGCCCTCTGGCCCGATATCCTGCCGGATCTGGCATAACAACAAAAATGACCCTCTCCGTCATGCTTTGCAAAGCAATGACGGAGAGGGTCATTTTTTTCTTAAAATGTAAGTGCAGGGCTGATCTCATTGCGGCGCTGGGCCTGCACGATGCAGTCCTTTTCCGGCACGACACCTGCCGCACCCAGGGTGTTGAACATGGTCTGCAAAGCAAGCGCTGGGGTGTTGTTCTCCTGCGAGAGATGGCAGAGAGCAAACTTCTTGCATCCCTCCTGGATCAGCTCCAGCAGCTTTGCCGAGCACTCATCGTTGGAGAGGTGGCCCCGGTTGGACTCGATGCGGGAGCGCAGGTAGTAAGGATACCGCCCGCTGCGGAGCATGTGGAGGTCGTAGTTGCTTTCCAGCGCCACCAGGTCACAGCCGCTCAGGGCCTGATGCACCGGCGGGGTCAGGACTCCCAGGTCGGTGGCAATGGTCATGGTCTTGTTGTCCGGGGTGTGGATGCGGTAGCCCACGCAGGGCACGTCGTGGCTTGTGGGGAACATCGTCACGCCGAAATCTCCCACATCCTCTTCCCCGCCGGACAGGGTGCGCAGCTCACAGCTGGCGGGCACGATACCGTTTGCATCCAGAAAATCCAGCGTATCGTCTGCGCCATACACCGGCAGCGGATTCTTTTTGAGGAAGGTAGCCAGCCCCTTGACGTGGTCAGAGTGCTCATGGGTGACCAAAATGCCCGCACAATCGCTGATGTTCAGACCCAGTTCCTTGAGTGCCGCCGAGGTGGTGCGCACACCCTTTCCCATATCGATGATGATGTACCTTTCCCCCGTGCGCACCACGCTGCAATTGCCGGAGGAGCCAGAGTATAACGAGATAAATTCAGACATTTCAAACCTCAAGAAACGAACCTCTCCGTCATGGCTTCACAAAAGCTCCCTGTCAGGGGAACTTCTGCAAAGCAGACTGAGAGGTTCTGAATGATCACATTGCCGATTCCAGTGCAGCGGGCATCCGCTCCACCTTGCTGATCTCTGCGCCCAGGCCGCGCAGCTTTTCCACGATGTTCTCGTAGCCGCGCTCAATGTGGCCGATCTCCTCGATCTCGCTGGTGCCGTCTGCCATCAGGGCAGCCACGACCATGGCCGCACCGGCACGCAGGTCAGAAGCGCGCAGGGGGGCGGGGTTCAGCTTGTCCACACCCTCAAACACGGCCACCTGACCGTCCACCTGCACCACTGCGCCCATCTTGCGCAGCTCGTCCACATAGCGGAAGCGGTTATCCCACACGCTCTCGGTGATGGTGGAGGTACCCTTTGCCACGCTGAGCAGCACCCCCATCAGAGGCTGCATATCGGTGGGGAAGCCCGGGTGGGGCATGGTGTTGATCTTCAGCGGCAGGATATCGCCCTTGCGGGAGACGCGGACGGAATCATCGAATTCCTCCACATCCACACCGGCACGGCGGAGCTTTGCCGTGATGGGTTCCAGATGCTTGGGGGTGACATTTTTGATCAGAACGTCGCCGCCGGTGGCAGCAGCGGCAACCATGTAGCTGCCCGCCTCGATCTGGTCAGGGATGATGCTGTAAGTGCAGCCGTGCATCTTTTCCACGCCGCGCACCTTGATCACATCGGTGCCGGCACCGCGCACATCCGCGCCGCACATATTCAGGAAGTTTGCCAGATCAACGACATGGGGCTCCTTGGCGCAGTTTTCCAGAATGGTCTGGCCCTTGGCCATCACCGCAGAGAGCATACCGTTCATGGTAGCGCCCACGCTGACCTTATCAAAGAAGATATGGGCACCGTTCAGTTCCTTGGCGCGGACAGTGATCATGCCGTAGTCCACGCTGTCCTCTGCACCCAGTGCGCTGAACACCTTGAGGTGCTGGTCGATGGGGCGGGGGCCCAGATTGCAGCCGCCGGGCATGGCCACCTGTGCCTTGCCAAAGCGGGAGAGCAGTGCACCCAGGAAGTAGTAGCTGGCACGCATCTGGCGGGACAGATCGTCCGGGACGTTGGTGCTGTTCAGGTGGGTGGTGTCGATCTCGTAGGTATTGCGGTTCAGCATCTTGATGCTGGCACCCAGGGTGCTCAGGATCTTCAGGCTGACTGCCACATCACTGATGTCCGGCAGGTTTTCGATCACACAGACATCTGCCGCCAGAATGGTGGCAGGCAGAATGCCCACAGCCGCATTTTTTGCACCGGAAATGGTAACTTCGCCATGCAGGGGCTTGCCGCCCGTAATAACAAACTTTTCCAATTTTATAATCTCCTTGTCGCAGGCCCGCCAGCGGCAGGGCCACTCAGGGTTCTTGCTTGATCTCTCCGCGCACCGCTGGGCACACACCCTCACGATACAACTATCTTATTATACACAACTTCGGGCAAAAAGCAAAGCCCCCTTTTCCCCTGCCCGATTATTTTCTGTTTTGCCCAGAATCTGCGGAGATATTCGACATTTTTGTTTCTTATTTCAAAAATTTTACAATCAGCGCCCCTTACCAGACGCAATCCTCACTGCAGGTCTCCTTGATCCAGCCCAGTTGATAGGCCTTGACCAGCTGCTTCAGGTCGTGTACCCGCTCCCGCAGGTTCTCGCCCTCGTCCGTCTCTTCCACCAGAATGCGGTGGTTCTCCGTTTCCAGTATGTTCTTCTGCGACACGATGTCGATGTTTTCGTTCACGGCCTTTTCGGCACTGACAAAGGGCTGATGGGTCCGCAGGGACATGGTGCGGCTGGAGTACACCAGCGTGTACCCTGCAATGCCGGTCTTTTCATGGTAGGCGCGGCAGAACCCGCCGTCAATGACGACCAGACGGCCCCCGCCCTTGATGGGGCTTTCGCCGCTCTTCTCCCGCACTGGCACATGGCCGTTGACGATGTGGCTGGTGCCGGGCAGACCGAATTCCGCCAGGATGCGGCGGCAGGCGGCCTCTTCATTGTACCATGTATAATAGGGGTCCTTGACTTCCTCGTGGGTGGCGGGGTCGGCAATATACAGCCGCTCAAAGGTGGTCATGGCGCTGCGGCCGAACAACGGCGACAGCTTGCCGCACCACAGATACCACAAAAAGTCTTGACCGCTCCGCCGGGCAGCGCTGCCCTCGGGAGCAAAGTAGCCGCAGCGTGCCCGCTCGTCACAGTAGTCCATCAAGCCGCGGCCCGAGTAGTTATGTCCCTCGAACCGCTCCACGGCAAAGCTGCCGTTTTTGGTCATGGGTACCACACCGTGGTAGAGCAGGTTGCCGTTCTCGATGTGGTAAACACTGCCCTTGGCGTACAAAAATTCCACATGCTGCTGCAAACGCTCGCTCTGCCGGAAGGATTCCACCAGCTTGCGGAGCACCAGCCGCTCATCATCATTCAGGGCGGCGGGGTCTGCCGGGTCCACGGTGGGGAAGCTGGTGTCCCGCAGGGGGTATGCCTGCCCGTTCAGGGTCACTGTTCCCTTTTTCCAATCGATGTGCCGCAGGAAATCCCGACCCTGCATCTTGAAATCCGGGTTGCGGTCGATGACCTTGCACTCCATCTTGAGCATCAGAATGGTCACGGCCTTGTGCATCACGGCACAGCGGTGGAGCATTCCCTCGGTGTAAGGGCCGCGCGCCGCGTCGGTGTGGGGCATCCAGAGGGTCAGGTCGTCATTTCCGTAGAACTGCTCGGCCATCCGCTGCAGGTGCCGCAGGTTGATGCCGTAGCAGTCCTCAAGCATGGCATGGTTGTGGTAGGCCAGTGTCGTTTTGAGCACAGTGCAGACGCAGATGGGACTTCCGGCGGCGGCACCCATCCAGACCACGTCATGGTTGCCCCACTGGATATCCACATGGTGGTGGCGCATGAGCCGGTCCAGTATGATATCAGGCCGGGGGCCGCGGTCAAACAGGTCACCCACGATGTGCAGCTTGTCCACAGCCAGCCGCTTGATGAGCTCACACAGCCGGACAATGAACCGGTCGGCGCGGCCATTTTCGATGATGCTGCCCACGATCTGCCCGTAATAAAGGTCCTTGTCGTGGTCCTCAAAGTGGGCATGGAGCAGCTCATCCAGAATATACCCGCAGCTGGACGGCAGGCAGGAGCGCACATGCTCCCGGGTATGCTTGGAGGACACCAACCGGCAGATATCAATAAGCTGAAGCAGGGTCTCTGTGTACCAATGGTCAAGCGCTTCCTCATCCGTGCACTCGGCTTTGAGTTGGGGCAGCTTCTCGTTGGGGTAATAGATGAGCGTTGCCAGCTCGGCACGGGTCTGTTCCGGCACACTCTCCCCCAGCACGATGTCCACCTTTTCCCGGATGACACCCGAAGCCGAGTTCAGGATGTGGACAAAGGCTTCGTTTTCACCGTGCAGGTCGCTCATAAAATGTTCGGTGCCCTTGGGCAGCTTGAGCAGGGCCTGGGTGCTGATGATCTCACTGGCAGCGGCCGCCTGCGAGGGGTAATCCCGTGCCAGCAGGGAGAGATATTTCAAATGATCCCGGATCTCCTCGTTTTCGGTGCGCATGACATCCTCCGTCTGATATGTAGTATTTTTGCATGATATATAATATTCTATCATAGTATACCACATTCCATGTCATAAATGGTATAATAAACAAGAGTAATTCTGTCAAATCTTTTGCAAAGGACTTGGATATTATGCCCAAAACCATTTCTGTTGCTGTGCCGGAAGCCTGCACTCTCTGCCCCCGGCAGTGCAAAGCCGACCGGGCCGCCGGGCAGACGGGCTTCTGCGG
>ULSB01048602.1_pt1 | contig 16461 bp, 16 predicted proteins | sample 1955741 | NCBI WGS metagenome assembly ULSB01 (sample SAMEA4835691, study PRJEB28245) | human gut metagenome | biome: gut microbiome; material: fecal sample | place: Denmark | collected 2008
GGCGGCTTATATATTTCAACAGGGGAGATTCCATGATATCCGGCAGGAAGTAAAGGGGTCCCTGTTGACAACGATATAGATACAACATCCGGAAAGATCGGAGAGGGGGTGCTCCGGCTGGCTGCACCCGCATCAGCCGGAGCTCGTGATCTCACTTGCCCTCAGTCCCTGTTTCCGCTTGCCTTAGCCTTCTGCTTTTTCTGCGGTGGCTTTTTCAGAAGCGGCCATCGCCTGCAGTTCCGGCTTGAATTCCTCTACCAGTTCTCTTTCAGCTTCTGCGCCGCGAGAGAGTGCATTGTAGATGATTTCAGCCATTTCATAGCAGGGCATGGTGCGTTCGCCGTGGAATTCACCATCCGGGTAGCCCTGGACGATGTCATTGCCCGCGAGGCAGGAGACGGCTTCATACGCCCAGTGGTTTTCCGGTACGTCCGGGAAATCTTTCGACATATTCGGATTCAGCACGGAGAGGAGCGCATCCATGCGGGCGGTGAGGTCATCCACCTGATCCTTCAGCGCATTGCTTTCCTCACGGGAGAGCTTGTTGCTGCCCTTGCCGAGGCGAACGGATACGCCGCCGCCTACCATGTTCTCACCGGTGCCGAATGCGGTGGAGAGGTTCACCATCACATCATCGTTCGGGCGGTAGAAGGCGCCGAGCGCTGCCGCGGTCTCGCTGCCATAGTTGCCGATCGCAGCGGCGATGTTCCACTTGGAGCTCGGGTCGAATTCCATCGGGCGCAGGTTTGCCATAGCGGCTGCATTCGCACCGACTTTATCGACCTGATGTTCCAGATCTCTCTTCACACCGTAGAGCTGTCCGCCATTCACTGCATCTTTGCTGCCTTCAGAAATGCTGCCGTCAGCCACATTCGTGATCTTCTGGTCATTCGCATTGATGCCGGCTGCGCTGATGTAGGTCTTGTCTCCCACTTTGTAGGAGTTCGCAGTCACGTCGCCTGTGATGGTCGCATTGCCGCCGACAGCGAGATCTCTGCCGACTTCTGCATCTTCCGTCACCTTCAGTGTCTTGGTGGTGGTGGTGCCTTTGACACCGAGGTCTTTCATCACTTCCGCGTAGTCCATGGTGACCTTGCCGGTGGTGATGGTATTGCCTTTGATGGTGGTGTCTGTGTACGTTCCTCCCTCAAATGCTGTATTCGCCTCACTGTTGATGAAGCGGGTGCCGTCTGCTGTAGAAATCACGGTATTCGCTTTGGAACCACTCTTGATGGTATTCGCCGAGATGGTAGCAGTTGCAACAGAAGCATTTTCATTGCCTACCCCATCCTTTACAGCAGCTGCGATCGCAGATGCTGTCTGGTTCTGTACGCTGGTATTTGTCCCGTCAGTCACTGCATCCGCAAGTCCATCTGCATTCTGGATCGTTACGGTCGATTTAGCGCCATCGACAGTAGACTGCGTGGTGCCTGCCGCATCCGACTGGGTCAGATTCTGCTTCGTTCCGTCTTTGATGGATGTGGAGATCTTCCCATCTTCCATATTCTCCCAGGTGTTTTCGCCGACCTGATTGGAAATCAGTGTGTTTGCCTGATTCTTGATCTCAGAAGCCTTGGAAGTGATAATGCCTGTTGCCGTATTGTTGATGTTAATCGCTTCATTGTTGATGACTTCCGAAGCCTTATTTGTGATTACCTTCGCCTCATTGGTCAGAGTTTCTTCTGCCTTGATCGAGACATCCATCGATTCCATCATAATGGCATCGATGCGCTGTTTGAAGGTCGAGCCACCTACCGTGTCAGTGATGCCTTCGCTGTCAAGTACGCGGGTATGATCGCCCACCTTATCGGTCAGCTTCTCGGTCGCTTCGTTGGTGATGTTCTTTGCCTTGTTTGTGATGGTATCCTGTGCATTGTTTACGATATCTTTCCCGCCAATAGCTACCGTGCCATTAGAGGATGCAATGGTCACGTTGTCCTTGTCCTGAAGGATAACAGTGCTACTAATGCCATCTCCCACAGCCGAGGTAATGCTGTCTTTCTTCTGATTGATCACGAAAGACATGCTCCCGTCGGTCACACCAGAATCAATAGATACGCTGCCATCATCATTCGCATGGATACCGCTGACGCCAGTTTCCGTACCATTAGTCACGGAGCCAGCCAGGTTCTTTGCATCCTGCCTAGTAGATGCCGTGTTGGTACCATCGGTGATTTCAGAAGAAGTCGCTTCCGCCGTCTTCGTTTCAGAATTTTTCAGCGTCCCATTCAACAGGTAATCGCGAGATTCAGTCGCACCGCGGATGTAGTGTCCTTCTTCTCCAGAAGCCAGTTTCACGTCAGTCGTTGTCTGACCAGCCACTTTCGTTTCCTTATTGCTGCCAGATGCATTTTCGACTGTATCGATCATACCGCTAGATGCATTCCGATTGATATCTGTTGCCGTGGTGGTCTGTGTGCCGCTGACATTGATATCCTGATCTCCGGTCACATTCGTTTCCTGACCGGCTTTATAGTTCTCCGTCACCTTGCCATTCACATTCTCGGTCTTAGTGCCAGTGACTTCGTGCAGCTCATTGCCGCCGACGGTGGTAGTCAGATTTTTCTTGTAATCTTCCTTCACATCGCCTTTAACCGTTGTGGTCTGGTCTCCGCCGATGGTGTTTTCCTGATTCCCATCGATCTTGTTGGTCTGGTTGCCGCCTACGGTATTCGTCATGTCACCGGTTGCGTTGTTCACGATAGTCTGTGCATCGTTTTTGATGGTGCCGTCTTTCGCGGTATTGGTGATATCCGTCGCTGTCTGCTCTGTCTTCGTGGTCTTGCCGTCTCCATTCGTGATTTCCGTCACGGACGAATCCTTGGTATTGACCTGATGATTCTTATTCTTCCCATCCTTGTCCTGAACCTGGAAGCTATTCTCTGTCGCAGTGACTTTCGTATAGGTCTTGTTGCCGTCCTTGTCAGTCGCATAGGTTTCGCTGCCCTCTTCCGTATGGGTGAACTGGCTCTTCTTGATCACACCGCTCTTTTCCATCTCTCCGATATGAGTGATACCGTCTGCGGTAATCGTAGTAGCACTATCATGCTTCCAACCATCCGCATCCGTATCGGTGTTTTTCATGGAAATCTTGTCCGTCTTGAGCTCGCCCTTGACTTCGAGATCATTCTCCATGGTCACCTTCGCTTTGAACGTCGCTTCGCCTTTCGCGGTCAACGCGTCTTCGAGCGTGGTCGCGCCAGTGACACCGAGCGCACCGCCGACTTTCGCATCGCCTGTGGTGCTCAGTGTTCCCGCATTCACTACTCCTGTGGTCTTGATCTCGCCGGCCTCTGCATCGACACCGTTACCTTTTAGTGCGCCTGTGACACTCAGGCTGCCACCTTTGATATCTCCTGTCCCGGCATCTACTCCGTTCCCGCTGACTTTTCCGGTCGCGTTCAGATCGCCCCCGACAGTGGCATCTCCTGTGGTGCTCAGTGTGCCTGCATTCACTAGTCCGGTGGTCTTGATTTCACCTGCTCCCGCATCGACTCTGTTACCGGTTACCGCGCCTGTCACACTCAAGCTGCCGCCTGTGATAGCTTCTGTCCCGGCATTTACCCCTGCCGCAGTCAGCGCACCGCCAATAGTTGCGGCACCTGTAGTATGCAACGTAGAAACACCCGTCAAGCCTTTACCATTGGCATCCACTTCTGCTGCCTTGAAGTCAACGCCATTTACGGTAGTGCCTTTGGCTGCATCATAGGATATCTGCGTGTTCTTCGTGTTCAGATCAGCTACGTCTTTCACCAATCCGCTGGAAGCATCACCACCCGTGCCTGCAAGAGTTGTTACTTTCCCCTCTACGCCCCCTACGCGTCCTTCCAATGCTGTAACCGTATTCTTATCTGCCTTCAAATCTATGTCTGCCAACATAGTATCCTTGATTTTAGTTATCCCGGCAGCAGTCAAATTGCTCAGGTCAGTATCCGCTTTGCTGTCCAGTGCCGTTGTAACTGCGTCTTCATCAGCTTTGCCATTCACAGTATTTTTAAGATCATTCAGCGCATCTTTTGTAGCATACGTGGCATTAGCAGTTACCGTATCAATTTTATTTGCAATAGCAGTTGTATTGTTAGCTATTTGGGTAGTGTTTACCGTGATTTTTTGCCCCTGATCCGTTGTCGTAGTTTTCAGAGCTGCGATATCGTCCTTGTTAGTATCAACGTCTGTCTTTTTACCATATTCAGCCAGCAGAGTATCAACCTTACCTGCCGTATAAACTTCTTTTGAAGTCGTTGTGGCTGCGATATCCTCAACGTGCACAGTGCCATCTGCCGCATTTGCTACGCCCAATCCCCCGCAAAGAAGAGAAAGCGCCATGAGAGAGGCCAGAAGTTTACGTCTTGTCCCCCCCCCGATTTTTTCAGATCCGGAAGCCGACTTGGTATGAGACCGAGCGATTTCAGAAGCGACCACATAGCAATTCTTTGCTTTCGACCAGATGACTTTGTAGATGTTGTTCATATTGATTTCCCCCTTTGCGAAAAAACAATGAACATTTTCTCCGTGCCGGATGGCGGAGTTTTCTTTGTCTTTACAATACAGGAAATCTGTCCCTCGCGGTGCCTTTTGCTGCAAAAATGGTCGAAATTCTGCAAAAGTGGTCATTTTAGTGACTGGGGACTAGTGACTAGGGACTGGTAGCTAGGGATTAGGGACTGGGGACTGGGGACTGGGGACTGGGGATCGCAGCGTGGGATAGCGGCATCCCCGTATCGTAGCCTTCCCCCTCGGGGAAGGGGGACCGCGTCAGCGGTGGATAGGGTGCTTTCGTATATCGCCTGCTTGAGACGATCGTCCCCCGCTCTTTTTCATACCGCTAGAACCCTATCCGGCTCGCTCCGCTCGCCACCTTCCACACGCGGGGAAGGCTTTGTATCGGGGAAATACTGCATGCACACACTTTTTGCATGTGAAACTGCCATACTCTCGTATCGCCACCTTCCCAAGGTATGATAAAATAGAGAGGAAAAAACGGTGTCTGAAGGTGTCACGACATTCGACATCCGTTTCCAAGCTGTCACTCCTGGCGGCGATCCGCTGACGCTCATCATCAATGTAGAGGCGCAGCAAAGCTCCGATGTATCCTATCCCATGATCAAGCGGGCTCTCTACTACGGCAGCCGCCTGATTTCCTCGCAGAACGGTGTGGAATTTGACCATTCACACTACGAGAAAATCCGCAAGGTGTACAGCATCTGGCTGTGTATGGATACGCCGCAAGGAAAGAGCGGCATCACCCGCTATGTGACGCAGGAAATCACTGAGTACGGCAGCATCCGTGAGGCGCGCCTCCATTATGACCTGCAACAAATCGTCATTGTCTATATCGGAAATGACCGCCGCCATATCCGAAATCGTCTGCTGCGCATGCTGTATGATTTATTCAAATCCGATGAATCCGCTGCTCATAAGAAAAAAGTCTTGGAAGAAAAGTACCAGATCGAATTGGAAAGTAAAGAAGAAGGGATGGTGGATACCATGTGCAATTTGAGTGTAGGCGTATACCGCAGAGGAATAAAACTCGGCGAAAAAAGGGGTGAAATCAGAGGCGAGATCAGAGGCGAGATCAGAGGCGAGAAAAAAGGCTGGCAGAATGCCGCCAATGAATTCGTTTTGCGCCTGCTGAAAGCCAAAATGCCGTTGTCGTTCATCGTATCCATGTCCAGCTGCAGCGAGGATGAGGTCAGACAAATCGCTGCCAAGGCGAATATCTCTTTGACGGAGTGCGCGGAAGTGCACTCATAACAGGCAATCAAAAAGGCGATGTGAAATAACGATCATCTCATTTTCGCGTTCAATCTGCCGCGAGGGACTTGCAGCTCTCATAGGAGTGACCGGGAAACCTTATCCCAGCTGTCTTTCATGCCATAGTCACCCTATCCGCCCCTTTCGGGCACCTTCCCCTAGAGGGGAAGGCTGCGATACGAGAATACCATCTTCTAAAAAAAGGCGGCGAAGCAGCCACCTGAACCCTGAACCAAATGAAAGCAAAGTAAAAAGGGGCTGTGAAGAAATGAGGATTCATTTCTTCACAGCCCCTTTTTTACATGTCTTTCTCTGCACTGCCTCCGGCCACAATGTCGGTCTTTCCGATGTGCCATGTGGTATTCACACGGGCGCGGGCGTCGCTGCCGCTGTCGTTTTTGTAGCGGACGCGGGTGTCTCCGCTGATTTCCAGAATGGGCTTTCTCTTGTCTTTCTTTTTCTTTTCGCGGTAGCCCTGCGCTTCGAGTTCGCGGGCGTATTCTTTCTTGAGTCTTGCCATGTCTTCTGTCTGGTCTTTTTCAGGGACGGATTCCAGTATGTTCTTCACGACGCTGGCGATCTCGTAGCGGGTGAGTGTTTTGTTAAAGAAGGCCGTGGTATAGGCGGGTGCTTTACCTTCTTCGGTGAGGGCGCGGGCGGTCCGGTAGTCCCAGGAGCTTTCCTTCACGATCTCAAAGGAATTCGGAGCATCCCATGGCGCGGCCCATGCGGGCACACACACGATGGCGAGTAGCAGGGTCAGTATGAGTTTCTTCATGGTTTCTCCTTATTAGTGACTAGTGACTAGTGACCATCCCCTACTCACAGATCTTTCTCTCGATCACTTCGAGCAGGGCATCGCGTCCTTCTCCGGTGAGCGAGGAGTAGGCGAGGGGCAGGGAGGCGGTGGGGAAGAGCTTCTTCACCTGCATGAGGTTCTTTTTGAGGTCGTTGCGGCTGAGTTTATCGCCCTTGGTGCCGATGATCTGGATGGGGACACCGGCTTTTTTCAGCCAGTCGAAGGCTTTGAGGTCGATGGGGAGGCCGGGGTGGCGAAGGTCGACCAGGAGGCCGATCATGACAAGGCCGGGGGATTTCTTCATGTATTCGTCGATGAAGGCGGACCAGCTGTCTTTGTTTTCTTGGCTGGTCTTGGCGAAGCCGTAGCCGGGAAGGTCGACGAGGTACCAGTCCTGTCGCTGTTCTTCTTCGTCTTCGATGCGGCGGGACTGGATGGCGTAGTAGTTGATGGTGCGTGTCTTGCCGGGTTCGCGGCTGACATAGGCAAGTTTCTTCCTTCCGGTGAGGGAATTGATGAGGGAGGATTTGCCTACGTTCGATCGGCCGATGAAGGCGATCTCTTTCTTGCCGTCCGTCACGTACTGGGAACGGTTCACCGCCGAGGCAAAGTAGGCGGAGGAAAATATATGAAATTTCGTGATGTCTTTGATTTCAGCCATAGGATAGCTCCTTTCTGCGGAAGCGCCGATTCGGCGATGGAATCAACATTCCTTTAAGAATCACTCATTGGTTTCAGAAATGTATGGTTAGGGATGCAGAGCGGCATCCTCATTTCGCTGCCTTCCCCATTAGGGAAGGGAGAAGCGAGAATGTGGAACTGCGTTCCTGACGTATCGTCATTTCGAGCGAAGCCGAGAAATCTTCCTTGCAGACTAATCAACGATATGTGCTTGGGAAACGCAAAAACGCAATCCCCGTGCGTCGTTTTCGTGAAAGGGCATGTAGATGCTAACCGCGGTGCCATAGAGATCCCTCGACTACGCTCGGGATGACAATACGGGAAAGGGATAGTCTCGCATGCGTTGCCCCAAGATGGCATTCCAGTCACAAGTCATCCCTAGTCCCTAGTCACCAGTCACTATTTCACCAGCGCATGTTCGAGGACTTCGTCGACGTTTTTGACGCAGACGAAGTGGAGCTGGTCGCGAACGGATGCCGGAATCTCGTCGAGGTCGCGTTTGTTCTTTTCCGGCAGGAGGATCTGCTTGATCCCGAACTGGCTGGCTGCGAGGACTTTCTCTTTGAGTCCGCCGATGGGGAGGACTTCGCCGGTGAGGGTGATCTCGCCGGTCATGGCGGTATCGCCTCTGACTTTGCGTCCGGTGTAGGCGCTGGCGAGTGCGGTGGCCATGGTGATGCCGGCGGAGGGGCCGTCTTTCGGTACGGCGCCTTCCGGGAGGTGGATGTGGGTGTCGAGGGTTTCATAGAAGTCTTCGGCGAGCCCGAGTGCTTTGGCGCGGCTGCGGATGTAGGTGTAGGCGGTCTCGGCGGATTCTTTCATGACGTCGCCGAGCTGTCCGGTCAGGATGAGGTGGCCTTTGCCTTTGATGGTGACGGCTTCGGTGTCGAGGACTTCGCCGCCTACGGCGGTCCATGCGAGGCCGTTCACGCGGCCGACCATGTCGCTGTGTTCTTCGGACATGGGCAGGTATTTCACGGGGCCAAGGTATTTTTCTACGGTCTTGGCGGTGAGTGTGGGCAGGCTGTCGTCGGCGAGGACGATTTTCTTGCCGACTTTGCGGCAGAGGGCGCCGATGGTGCGTTCGAGGTTGCGGACGCCGGCTTCTCTGGTGTAGCTGCGGATGACGCGGCGGAGAAGGGCAGGTGTGAAATTGATGTCTTTCGCTTTGAGGCCGTTTCTTTCACGCTGACGCGGGACAAGGTATTTCTTTGCGATTTCCAGCTTTTCTTCTTCGGTGTAGCCGGAGAGTTCGATGAGTTCCATGCGGTCTAAGAGGGCCGGCGGAATGGTGGCGACGGAGTTCGCTGTCGCGAGGAAGAAGACTTTCGAGAAGTCGAAGGGGATGTCGATGTAGTTGTCGTGGAAGGCTTTGTTCTGCTCGGGATCGAGGGCTTCTAAGAGTGCCGAGGCGGGGTCGCCGCGGAAGTCGGAGGAGACTTTGTCGATCTCGTCGAGGAGAATGAGCGGGTTTTTCGTCTGTGCTTGGTTGATGGCTTCGATGAATCGTCCGGGCATCGCGGCGATGTAGGTGCGGCGGTGTCCGCGGATTTCTGCTTCGTCATGGACGCCGCCTAAGGCGATGCGGGCAAATTTCCGGCCCATGGAGCGTGCGATGGACTGCGCGAGTGATGTCTTGCCGACGCCTGGCGGCCCTACGAAGCAGATGATCGGCGCTTTGGCATCGGGGGCGAGTACGCGGACGGCGAGGTATTCGAGGATGCGTTCTTTGATCTTGGTGAGGCCGTAGTGGTCTTCGTCGAGGACTGCTTTCGCATACGAAAGGTCGAGGATGTCTTCGCTTTCTTTGCCCCATGGCAGGTCGAAAACCCAGTCGAGATAGTTCCGGGAGACGGCTGTCTCTGCCATCATCGGGGGCATCGAGGCGAGGTGGTCGATTTCCTTCTCGAGCTTGCCCTTCTCTTCTTCGGGGATGGCCGATGCTTTCAGCTTCTCGCGGTATTCATCCGCTTCTTTCTGCTGACGTACGGTGTCGCCTAAGCGGTCTTGGATGGTCTTCACTTTCGTGCGGAGAAAGTAGTCCTGCTGCTCTTTGTCCATCCGCTTTCTGACTTCCTGATTGATGTCGCTTTCCAGCTCTCCGATGGCTGCTTCGCGCTCCACGCATGCGCTGACGATCTTCAGTCGTTCGAGTACGTCGAGTGTTTCCAGGATCTCCTGCCGCTTCTTCGGCGCCAGCAGGAGCTGCGAGGAGATGAAATCGGCTGTCTCGCCGGGGTCATCGATCTGTTTCAGCTGGTTCATCTGCTCTTCCGGCATCCCCTTGCCTGTGTTTCTCATCCACTCAAAGAAATTCTTGATGAGCAGGCGGCGATACGCTTCGGCCCTGAGGGGATCGTCGTTGTATTCCTCTGCATCGTCTACTTCTGCAGAAATGCAGGTGTCTTTCATCTCCGCATGCACCACATGCACGCGGGAGACGCCTTCCACCAGAATGCGTACAAGGCCGCCGGGCAGCTGGAGCATCTGGTTCACTTTCACCACCGTGCCGTATTCGTACAGGTTCGCAAGGTCGATGTCTTCTTTCTTCCCATCCTTCTGCATCACGCAGACAAGGTAGCGGTCACGGCGCATCGCAAGACGCACGGCGGCGACGGATTCATCACGGCCAATATCGACACTGACCGTCATTTTCGGATAAATAGCAATATCTCTCATCGCTGCCAGCGGCAGAGTGAGAGTTGAGTTTTTCTGTGTGACTTCGTTCATATATAATTCCTCCATAATACACTTTATTATATCATGGATAGATGGAAATTTGTGAATGAGAAATGGATACCGCGCCCCGTCTCCCGCGGGGAAGGCTTTGTCCGTCGTTATTCTTTTTCCACATATGCGTATATTCGCCCTGACAATGCGAGAAAAGCGGTATCCCCATATCGCAGCCTTGTGTTTTCATCACTCCGGACGAGGATGTATCCCCATGGATGCTCTATTTCTCTTCGAAATCCTCGAGCGTGAAGTCCTCGCCATTGGCATTCTCCACGATCTTCTGCACTTCCGTCTCTGCCATCTCCAGCTTTTTATTACAGAAACGTCCGACGTCGACAGCATCGCGGAAAACCTTCAGTGCCTCATCCAGCGGAAGATTTCCCTTTTCCAGCATTGCGACCTGATTCTTCAAGCTCTGCAGCCCCTCTTCGAATGACATTTTCTCAGTTTCCATGACCTACACCCTTTCCTTTTCTATCTCTGACACGACGGAGGAAATCGTCCCATCCGCCACAGTCGTTCTGATCGTGTCTCCCGCTGATACATCCGATACGCATTGCACAGCTCTATGCCCCGCCGTGGTCGTGATGGTATACCCGCGGGAAAGCACCGTCAGCGGACTCAGTGCCGAGAGCTTTGCTGCCATGAGCGAGAGACTGTGCTTCTTCGCATCGAGCTCCGCTTCCATCGTCTGCACGAGCTCCTGCTGCAGACTGTCTGCCAGCTGCGCATCATCATGGATCTTTTTTTCCAGCAGCTTCGCCGCCTTGTCCCAATAGAAGGCGATGCCATTTCTATATGCCGCCACATCGATGACCGCGATCTCCGCTGCCTGCGAAGGCGTCGCTGCCCGCGCATCGGCCGCAAAGTCGGACAATGTGAAATCCGTCTCATGCCCGACAGCGCTGATGATCGGGATCTCTGACGCCGCGATGGCGCGCACCACCGGCTCCTCATTGAACGCCCACAAATCCTCGATCGAGCCACCACCGCGGCCCACGATCAGAAGATCCGCCAGATGATGACGATGGAAGAAATCGATCGCATGCACGATTTCCCCTGCGGCCTCCTCTCCCTGCACGGACACCGGATACAGGATGAGCTTCACGCCCTTGTTCCGCCGCCGCGACACTGTGATGATATCATGCACCGCCGCCCCCGAAGGTGATGTGATGATCCCGATCGCCCGCGGCAGACGAGGCAGCGGCTTCTTCCGAGACTCATCAAAAAGCCCTTCCTTCGTGAGCTTCTCTTTCAGCGCCTCATACGCCTGCATCAGATCCCCGACTCCCTGCCGGCGCATCGCATTCACATAGAGCTGGTACACCCCGTCCCTTTCATAGACCGAGATCGAGCCGAGTGCCACGACCTTCTCCCCATTCTGCGGATTGAAAGACAGGTGCGCCGCACTACTCTTGAACATGACGCACTTTAGCGCCGACTTCTCATCCTTCAGTGTGAAATAGCAATGCCCCGATCCATACCGCTTGAAATTTGAAATCTCCCCCAGTACCGGAATGTGATGCAGCTCGCTCTGCGATTCCAGCAGCTGCTTCAGGTACTGATTGACCTCGCTCACCGCAAATCCCTGTTTATCCATATACCTTCTCCTTGGAAAGCACCTCTGACAGATAAGAGAATGAAAGAAACGCTCCATCGCGCATACCTTTTCTATGCTATGTAAGGAAGGCTATGACGAAGCCATGCATAAAAATTCTTGTAAAAGATGACTCTGCGATTGAATCAGCGTTTCCCTATGTATTGTAACGCCCCGCGCTCATTCCTGCACGCATTTTCCTTTCAATTGCAGTCTGCCGAGAGGGATTCGCATTTTCCATCGCTTCTTTCAGAAAATAAAAAAATCGGACTCCATACGGAGTCCGATCTTCAGGGGCTTTTAACTTAGCCGTAATTATTTCATTTCTACGGTAGCGCCAGCTGCTTCGAGTTTCTTCTTCATTTCTTCAGCTTCAGCTTTAGCAACGCCGGTCTTTACTTCTTTCGGAGCGCCGTCAACGAGTGCTTTAGCGTCTTTCAGGCCGAGGCCGGTGATTTCACGAACGGCTTTGATGACCTGGATCTTCTGAGCGCCAACGTCTTTGAGGATAACGTCGAATTCAGATTTTTCTTCTTCAGCAGCTGCTGCCGGAGCTGCTGCTGCTGCTACAGCTACAGGAGCTGCTGCGGATACGCCGAATTTTTCTTCGATAGCTTTTACGAGTTCGGACAGTTCGAGTACAGACATTTCTGCAATGGCATTAAGGATTTCTTCGTTAGTCATTTTTATTTCCTCCATGGAATAGTTTTATGCGTAGATCTTACGCAGATTCTTTCTGTTTACGCAGTGCTTCGAGAGCATATGCGAGGTTCTGGATGTTGCCGTTGAGGGCACGTGCCAGTCCGGTGATCGGAGCCAGCAGGGTTGCTGCGACCATACCCAACAGCTGTTCTTTGGACGGCAGGTCTGCCAGTGCCTGAACAGCTTTTGCGTCGATGACTTTACCGTCGAGGACGCCAGCTTTGACAACGATAGCTTCGCTCTTGGTTTCTTTGAAGAATTCTTTCAGAGCTGCTGCCGGTGCGACCGGATCGTCTTTGCAGGTTGCAAGACCATTCGGGCCAGCGAGCAGATCGTCAAGACCCTCCAGACCGAGTTCGTCAGCTGCGATGCGGGTCAGTGTGTTTTTGATAACCTTGTATTCAACACCGTGTGCAAGGAATTTACGACGGAGAAGTGTCGCATTCTTTACGTCCAGTTTGTTGAAGGATACCAGAACTACGCCCTGGGAAGCCAGCTTTTCTTTCATTTCTGCAACGATGGCTTCTTTTTCCGGACGAATTCTAACTTCATACTTTTCTTCGCTCATAGTACACCTCCTCTGCTATGGGATTTTATTATTTATCACGTTAGCTAAAACGACCTCGCATTCCGCGAGGTCGTGTACTGGCTTTGCAGTACTCAGCCTCGGGAGGCGGGCTACGCCCTTTAAAATGTCTTACCGCCGGTCTTAAGCTAAGTGTAAATAGGTAAAATTATGCTTTTGCTGCTACCACTTTGGTGAGGTCGAGGTGGATGCCGCGGCCCATGGTGGAGCTGATGGTGAGGCTCTTCATGTAGACGCCCTTTACAGTGGAAGGACGAGCTTTGAGGATGGTATTGTAGATAGCGAGCAGGTTCTGTTTCAGTTTGTCTTCGTCAAAGGATACTTTGCCGATGATGACCTGGACGTTGCCAGCTTTATCTGTACGATACTGTACCTTGCCGCCTTTGATTTCGTTGACAGCCTTGGTCACATCCATGGTGACGGTGCCAACCTTCGGGTTTGGCATGAGGCCTTTCGGTCCGAGTACACGGCCCAGACGACCTACGACAGCCATCATGTCCGGTGTAGCTACTACGACGTCAAAGTCCATCCAGCCCTGCATGATCTTGTCGGCCAGTTCTTTTCCGCCTACGTAGTCAGCGCCTGCTGCTTTTGCTTCGTCTTCTTTGTGGTCTTTAGCAAATACGAGAACTTTCTTGGATTTGCCGGTGCCTGCAGGAAGTACGGTAGCGCCGCGGAGCTGCTGATCAGCGTATTTCGGGTTGATATTCAGGTTGAAAGCAACTTCTACAGTTTCATCGAACTTTGCGGATGCTGCTTCTTTCACAAGCTTTACAGCTTCGTCGATGTCATAGAGCTTATGACTGTCAACGATGGCTGCTGCGGCTTTCTGTTTCTTTGTCAGTTTTGCCATTGTTTCCTCCTATGTGGTCTTTGGGGTTCTACCCTGCCACGAATGGGTCAGTCTTAGTCTACAACTTCGATGCCCATAGAACGAGCTGTGCCTTCGATCAGGCGCATAGCTGCTTCTACAGTGTTAGCGTTCAGGTCTGGCATCTTTGTTTCAGCGATTTCCTTGACCTGTGCTTTGGTGACTTTACCGACTTTGTTCTTGTTCGGTTCACCAGAAGCTTTTTCGAGTCCGGCTGCTTTCTTCAGAAGAACGGCTGCCGGCGGAGTTTTACAAATGAATGTAAAGCTTCTATCTTCAAAAACGGTAATTTCTACAGGGATGATCAGGCCTACCTGCTTTGCAGTGCGATCGTTGAAGTCTTTCACGAAGGCCATGATGTTGACGCCTGCCTGGCCGAGGGCCGGGCCTACTGGCGGTGCTGGGGTAGCTTTGCCAGCTGCGACCTGCAGTTTAACAACTTTAGAGATTTTCTTTGCCATAATGTTACACCTCCTTGTCCTTGGTGGAATGTGGTACTTACGGGCTGTAACGGGCCCTCCCACCGTGGGACGAGCCTAGTTCGAGGCAGTCCCACTATATATTGAATCACGGAAGGGGTTCAAAAGAACCGGCTTCCAGTTCAATCGTAGTGGTGGTTCCGAAATTGCTGATATCGGCCTTGATCTTGGTCTTGTCTTCAGCGACTTCGAGTACGACAGCAGTGCGGTCTTCGAATACACCTTTGGTGATACGGACGCGATCGCCGGCTTTGACGTCGACGGCTGCTGCCTTCTTTGTATTCATGCCATGAATGATGCGGTCTGCTTCTTCATCAGAAAGCGGAATCGGCTTCGTGGTCGTCCCGACGAATCCGGTGACGCCAGGGGTATTTCTGACGACATACCAGCTTCTGTCATTGACTTCCATCTTGATCAGAAGGTAGCCGGGGAACACTTTGTGAGCAACCACTCTTGTCTTCCCATCTTTTTCTTCTTCTTCATCCTGAAGAGGGAGCAGGATCTCGAGGATCGTATCATCCATGCCCATGGAATGAACTTTGCGGGTCAGGGTATCCTTGACTTTATTTTCATAGCCGGAGTAGGTATGGATGACATACCAGCGGATATCTTTGGAACCAACGCTCGGAGCGCCGATCTCGGTCGGTGCACTGACTTCGCTCTGTTCTTCTTTTAAGTTTTTGTTTTCAGCTTCGATATCAGACATAGCTCTCCTCCTCTCAGCCTACCGCAGTGACTAATAACTTGGAGAGACCAGCGAATACGAAGTCTACTGCCACGATCAGGAAAGATACGAGGATGACAGACACGATGGTCGCGATGGTATAGTTCAGCATCTGGTTCTTGGTCGGCCAGATGACCTTTTTCATTTCCATCTTTGTTTCCTTGAAGAAACGGCTCCATGCGCTACTTGCTTCCTGTGCTTTTTCCGTTCTAGTAGCTGTTGTTTTACGCTTCGCCTTGGCCATGCTCGCACCCCAGTTCAATCAGAAAAAATTATTTGGTTTCTTTATGAAGGGTGTGTTTATGGCACCATTTGCAGTATTTCATCAGTTCTACACGTTCGGTAGTGGTCTTTTTGTTCTTGTTCGTACGATAATTGCGGCGCTTGCATTCTGTGCATGCAAGAGTAATTCCTTCACGCATTATTTACACCTCATTCCATCTTTCTTCGGCCGACGGCCAATTAACATGCTTGATAAGTATATCACAAATCACGCTGTCTGTGCAAGTAGAAAATTCGCACTTAAAAAAGCCGGGCCATCCCAGCGCTTTCAGTATTGTAGCATAAGGGGGTGATCCTTTGCAAGGACTTTTTTGATTTTTTGAAATCAGAGCTTGAAAGCAGCTGGGGAAACACTGATATAATCGTCCTTCGATAGAATCAGCGTTTCCTCCCTCTGCGCTCTCCTGAAAACAGACGGCTCTCGCAAGCTCTCCGTCTTTCATCACGATGGATCTACGGTAAGTCCTTCTTCTTCCGCAATATCTCGGATTTCTTTCTCATTGCATTTCGTAGCCTGCAGGATAAAGGACAGCGGCATATGCATCTCCAGAAGCTGCATGACAAATGCTCTGGTCAGCTCCTTACGGCCTTCTTCGCGGCCTTGTACGCGGCCCTTCTCAAGACCTTCTTCGCAGCCCTTCTCAAGGCCCTGCTCAAGACCCTTCGTCATCCCTGCCGCAACCCCTTGATTCCAAGCCCTTTCAAATATACCTACACTCAAATTGCACATGGTATCCACCATCCCTTCTTCGTCTTCATTCAAATCAATCTGATATTCCTTGTGCAATCGTTCCCGCTTGTCTTTGGCACTGTCTTTTGATTTGAAAATTTCTTCCAGTAAATTCAGCAGGCGGTTACCCAGTTCTCGTTTCCCCTGCCCGATATAGACCATGACGACCTGCAATAGATCATAATTGCGTCTGTCCTCTCTGTAAGCCCCATACTCCTGATTTTTCGTCAGCCGATATCGTGTAATACCACTTGCCCCATCGGGCGTATCCATACAGAGCCAGATACTATAGACCTTCTTGACGCCTTCGTAGTTAAGGAAACGCTGATTAAATCGCAGAATCAGCGTTTCCCAATATCTTCCGGCTGGCCAGAAGCTTCTTGGCAGCAATGTCATAGGCTGCGTTCTTCCCTGCCAGATATATATCGTCGATATCCATCACGTCCCGCCTCCTCTCTGCCCTTGTTATACGATATATAAAATAAAAAGGGGCTGTGAAGAAATGAGGATTCATTTCTTCACA
>ULSB01057154.1_pt1 | contig 16442 bp, 10 predicted proteins | sample 1955741 | NCBI WGS metagenome assembly ULSB01 (sample SAMEA4835691, study PRJEB28245) | human gut metagenome | biome: gut microbiome; material: fecal sample | place: Denmark | collected 2008
CCCATATCACATCATATATCTGGCAAGCATCTCCTCTTATGCCTTTCTGTTCTTATCTCTGAAAGAATGCTATGCATCCGTTTATTTGCCCCTTTCATCTCTCTTTATGGTAACTTTTGATTATGAAATCCGTTGAAAATAAGAATTTTAAGATTAGTGTCAATAGATGTATATTTGCATCTTGCACTAAAATATATGAAATTAGCAAGATTGGACAATCATATATTTGTATAAACTCTATATATTTACAAATTATATAGTTATAGATGAAAAGTAGCATTGAAAATATATATAAGCTGAAAGTTAATCAAATAATTGATTACATAAAGTTTAATTTGCATCAGCCATTGCAATTGAATGTAATAGCCGATATAGTAAATATGTCTCAACGGCAATTGCTTTGTATGATGAGCTCTGTTCTGAATGAACCATTATACCCTTATGTGGCAAGGCAACATGTAGAACGCGGTCTGTACTATATATGCAAACTGAAGACATGAGTTTACAGAATTTGATTGGGTTAGTCGGCTACGATAACCCGTAATTGTTCTCCAAAGCATTTAAGAAATAATTTGGTATTTCTCCCAAAACATATATCAGTAGATTAAGGATGTGATTAAAAGAGTGCGAACATAATAGAAAGGAGTGTGAATTGCATGCTGAACTCCAAAGTTTCGAAGGACTATATTTAGTGTATATGCGTATATGGGGCAAATATGGAGGGAAAGAACTTTATACAACAGCCTGGAGTACATTTTGAGGAATACATCAATTATTCAAAAGAGAATAAAGAATAGAATATCACAAAAATATACATATACCGATAAAATAAACTAAGTCATGGAAAATAGCTTATCTAAATACATCATTCTAACAGAAGAAAACATGGCCAAAGAGCATATCTGCTGTGCATTCTCTGACAAAAAATGCGCAGCAGGTTATGAGTTGAAAAAAGAATGGCTAACGAAGGAATTTGCAAATGGTTATGTTTTCAGACGGCTTGACGCACGAGCCAAAGTCTTTATAGAATACGTTCCTGCTGAGTATGCATGGCTTCCGGTTACTGCTCCCAATTATTTAATGGTGAATTGTTTTTGGGTTTCAGGCCAGTATAAAGGGCAAGGGCATGGATATAATTTGCTTCAGTTTGTGATTGAAGATGCAAAAAAGCAACAGAAGGATGGATTGGTTACTGTTGTAGGTACAAAAAAGAATCATTTTATGAGTGATACGAAATGGTTACTGCAACATGGCTTTGAGGAAGTAGAAAAACTTCCAAATGGATTTTCATTGTTAGTAATGAATTTTCATGAGAATAGTGCAGTTCCGTATTTTAATGATTGCGTTAAAAGTGGAGAATGTCCCGACAAACAGGGAATGGTGGCTTATTATTCCAATCGTTGCCCATATACGGATTATTATGTAGATGGTATGTTGCGTGTTCTTGCTCAAGAAAAAAATATTCCCTTAAAAGTGATTAAATTAGAAACAAGAGAGCAAGCACAAAACTCTCCTACACCAGCTACTATCTTTTCTCTTTTTTGTAATGGGAAATTTGTAACAACGGATTTAAGTGTATGTACAGAAACTAAATTTGTTAAGCTGATAAATTTGTAAATGAAAGAGTTTATTGGTGGTATTTTAGTACAAATAGAGGTTTGAATTGAATAGAGCCAACATATCCCGATTTCAGCTTGCCATATTATCTGTCCGTACGTCGTGTCGGTCGCAGTGAGCCACTACAATTCTTTTTCAAATCAAAAGTTGTTCGGTCGCTTGTTTCCATGTGTATTTTTCTTGTGACAAGTCGCGGAAAATACACATGGAAAGCGTAGCGTTAGCGCCTGTGACAAAAAGGTTTTGATTTACCTTTGATTATAGGGAATCTGCTGTAACCATTCTGTTTTTGAGAAGAATATTAATTTCAGACTTACGTTATATTAAAAAAAATCTCAAAAAGAGATTAAAAGCACCTCAAGCTATTTTATTCGACTTGATTTCTACCATGCTTTTACCCGAACATTTTATCTGCAAAACAGTCTCTCCATAACCATAAGATGTCTTAACTCTCAGTTTAATTGAGCACCTCTGAATAGGTTTAAATGGGAATATCTTTTAAGTATACGTTTATGAGTAAACTAGTTAATATTCCCAGCTTCAGGAAATCCTGGCTTACCAATACCCCGTTTCATTAAGGTTTTCAATTCTGATAGATATTTAAGGTATATATACCTGGGATTAGTACAATGTTTTTTGCATAAGGAAGCTGCCATTCCTACTACTTCTCCCATCATACCGCCAGTTCTCATTACTCGTACCGTTCCTAATGCAATATGAGTTACGCTTATATTTCGACCTGCCATAAATAAGTTTTCAATATTTCGGGAATATAGGCAGCGGTATGGAACCGCATATGGTTTTATATCTTGTACATCGCAATAGGAAAGAAACGGTGCTTCTTTTATTCCGGGTATCGGTTTGGGATAATGGAGATCTATTCCCCAAGTCGTGGTAAATGTTGCATCTTCATACTGGATATTATTTAAGATGTCTTGTTCTCGTAAGACAAGGTCGCCCATCAAACGTCGTGATTCCCTTTTGCCTCCTATGTAGGCTACCCATGTCAATTCTTTTCTTGCAAATTGCTCTTTCATTTTACTCTTGTTTTTCAGAAAATCCCAATTACCATAGATTGCGCGGAGGGCATAATCCCGGATAGATTCAATTTCCGTTATCTGATTATCATTTAGACCAACTTCCCAATCCCAATCTCCGCGAGTAATGGGAATGCAGGTTGTATCATTAAATTGAATAGCCCAAGGACAATTTGGAAAGACAGAAATGTCTTGTGTATCTTCTGCATACCATTGCACCGAAGTTCCCATTACCAACTGGTCGGCTATTAGAGGGGCTCTGAGTTCACCTGTTTCGGCTTTACTTTCTCTTCCCATACGATAGTCTGCTCCGGCTAGAAAACCGATTTCTCCATCTCCGGTACAATCTGAAAACAATTGTCCTTTAAATATGTACTCTTTTCCAGATTCAATATTTTTCCCGATGATTGCGATGATTTTATTCCCTTTTGTTTGAACATCAACCGCTTGTGTATTTAGAAACAGATTCAAGTTTTTTTCATTTTGCAATAACTCAAGTTTTTTATTATCTTCATAAATAAAAAAAGGTCCTGCATTATGTATTTTTCTTGCTGGTTCTTGTCGTAAAATTTTCATTATTTGTTTACTTCTAAGAGATGAAGTATCTTGTTGGGCTTCCCAATCGTTCCAATATCCGACAGGACCTAGTTCATCTACGAGATTCCCTAATTGGGGATAAGGTTGTTGGGTTATTAACCCTGAAAGCCCGACTCGAACTTCCGAACTGTTATTTCCACCCAAAACCGGACGATTTTGAATCAAAGCCACCTTGCATCCAAGGCGGGCAGCACTGATGGCAGCGCAACAACCTGCTATTCCGCCACCGACAACAACCAAGTCGTATTCTCCTCCATCCTCTGGAATTATAGGCTCTTCCGACATATTACGGCGAAAATCTGCTAATTCATTTCCACTATCAGGAAGCAACATGTTCATATCCGAAGTGAGGAAAACTGCATCACATCGACCGTCAAAACCAGTCAAGTCCTGAAGTTCAATTTTATTTTCGCCTGCTTTTAGTGTGATAATCCCACCATTCTGCCAATGCCACTCAGCTTTTTCTGTTCCAAATGTTTTTTCCAATGCTTTTCCATTCAATAATACTTTGAAACGTCCGGGAGCGGCTGTCTGATCCCATTTCTTAACCCAATTTCGCGTTCTGACCCAAATTCGGTATTTTCCCTTATTCTCAATTTGGAACTTTGTTGAAGCATTTTTTACGGGTATACCCAATCCGTGTGCTAACAAATAAGAAGAACCCATTTGTTTCATAGATTGATTATCCAATACCCATCCACCTTTATTATCAAAACTTTCGGCTTCAATAAATATATTGTCAGCCTTTAATGACCAAGATATACTCAGCAATAAAATCATCCACAATAATTTCATAAGGATTTTTATTTATATAATTATACAAATAGTACCACGTAGAATAAGATGTTTCATGGGAAAACCATTTTGTTTCTAATTGTAATTTGAATGTCATTTTTTCTGTCTACATTGACCTTCTCATCCAAATATCCGGATTTGCAGAAAACAAGTACGTCGTCTTCTGGTGCATCTATAAAGTATTTGCCATTTTGATCAGTTACACCTATTACCTGTTGTTGTGCTGTAGAGTAGATTTCTACTTTATCTACAGGTGTAGCCTGCACATCGCGCACCACGCCTTTGATATGTATAATGTTTCCTTTACCTATTTCTTCGGGGAGCTGCTCTTTGATAGAGCAAGGGCTAACAGCCATATTTTGCCCTATGCTAATAGTCTGCTTTAATAGTATATGGTCTGAAGCATCGCCTATCATTATTTCAAAGCTACCAGGTTCTACCATTGTCTTTCCTGCTTCATCGGTAAGGGCTAAGTCTTGAACTGCAAAGTGCAGAGGAACTCGGGTTGTCTCGCCAGGTTCCAATGCTACTTTATTAAATGCTTTCAACTGTTTGACTGGAGTAGATATGGAACTGAAAACATCTCTTACATAAAGTTGCGGTACGGCTTTTCCTGCCCAACGACCAGTATTTTTCACAGTCACAAAAACTTTTATAGAATCTATGGATTGTTGTATCTGCATATCTGTATAATTGAAAGTAGTATAAGTTAATCCATGCCCGAAAGCCCATAGAGGACCTGGAGAAGAGAATACATAGTCTCGTCCAGGTTGTTCATAACTTCCAGGCTTATGGTAAAATCCTCGATCTGTAGGCAAATGGTTATAATAGGCAGGCAGGTGGCCGCTACTTTGAGGAAATGATACGGTCAGATGCCCGGACGGGTTTGTCTTTCCGAAAAGTATATTAGCGATGGAACTTCCTTCTTGTTCTCCTGCATACCATTGTATAAGAATAGCAGGTATGTGTTTTTTTTCCCATGCTATAGAAAAGGGCTTGCCTGTTACCAGAACCAAAATGACCGGTTTTCCAGTGGCATGAATAGCTTTTATTAGCTTTCCTTGGGCACCGGTCAAAGCAAGGTCTGCAAGGTCAAAACCCTCTCCACAATTGGTTTCGTTGTAGTCTCTTGCCAATGAAGCACTGGAACTGCCACAGAATAAAATGGCTACATCGCTCTGCCGGGCTGCTTCAACAGCAGATGCAATGTGTATGGTATCTAAAGACATCATACTACATCCTTGTGCATAGCGTATTTGTATGCCAAATGGTTCTGTCAGTTTGCGTATACCTTCCAATGGAGTGACACCATCTTTGTTTGTGCGGCTCCAGGTATAATCTCCGAATTGCACCTGGTCTGCGTTCGGACCGATGACGGCAATGGAGTTCAATTCAGACAAATTCAACGGAAGCAATCCTTTGTCATTTTTTAAAAGGACGGTAGATTCATCGGCTATTTGCCGTGCTACCCGGATATTTTCCCGTGAGTGCAAGGATTGTGCTTCATATTTCTCTCCATAGGGATCTTCAAAGAGTCCCATACGGAACTTGGCTAATAAGACTCTGCTTACAGCTTTATCAATAAGCTTTTCATCTATTTTCTTTTCTTTGACCATTGCAATTAGATGTGGGAAGCATTCGCTAGAGGCCTCTACATCCAATCCCGCAGAAATGGCTTGTATAGCAGCTTCAGTCTGGCTGGATGCGGTATGCTGGAAAGTATGGAGCATGTCTATAGCTCCCCAGTCAGAATATACATATCCCTGAAAGCTCCAGCGGTTACGCAGGATTTCAGTGAGTAGATAATATGAAGATGAATTTGGAACGCGATTCCATGAATTGTAAGCAGACATCACTGCTTGTATTGGAAGAGAAGTTATGACTTTTTTGAATGGCTGGAGATAGACATCGTGTAGTTCTCCTATGCCGCAATGAACGGAGGCAAGATTGAGTCCACCCAGTGGATTACCATGTGCCCCATAATGTTTCAGCATAGGAGATATTCCATTGTCTAGATAGCCTTTAGCTTCTTTATAGGCAAAAATACCATTTAGATAAGGATCTTCTCCATAACTTTCTTCTATACGCCCCCATCTTAAATCCCGCACCACATCTATGCAGGGTGCTAAGATCTGGTTGATACCCTGATAGTGTAGTTCCTTGGAGATCTCTGTGGCACGCAGGTAGGCTAACTCCGGATTAAAAGTGGAGGCCAGTGCAATATTTTGTGGGTAAATGGTAGACCCTTCATGCACTGAACCATGCAATGCTTCGGCAACAGTAAATATAGGAATTCCAAGTCGGGTATGGTTTAGCATATATTCTTGTATATGCCGCATGTGTCGGTGACAGTTTTCTCCAGTTAGCGGAAAACCCTCCACAAATCCCCAGCATAAGTCACCTACAAATTCCTGTAACTTGCTTTTATTAAGCTCTTGTTCTTCAAAAATATTCCAAGAATGTATGTGACGTATTTGGGCTATTTTTTCTTCTAATGTCATCCGCTGCAGGAGATCTGCTGTGCGTTCTTCGGGTGAGAGTGAAGGATTTTTATATGGCTGTGCCTGTAGGGATGGCATAACCATCCCACAGAGCAACAATGCCAGTGTTAATAAATGATATAAAAAAGTCGGTTTCATAGTTTGTTGTTCTATTTGGCAAAGGCATGCCTATAACCTTGTATTTTGTTCCACGCCCCTCGGGTAAAGTCGGGTATTTCTACGGGGACCGAACCGTTTTCAATGGAAAGTTTGGTCAGCGGGATGAGTGAGCACCACTCTGCGAGGTCATAGACATCCATATCCAAAGGTAAGCCATTATGAAGACAATAAATAAGCCGTGAATCCATAATGAAATCCATTCCCCCATGTCCACCTACTTCCTTAGCTCTTTTTTCCATCTCTTTGATGATGGGGTCTTTATATTGCTCCATCAACCTACTTTTAACAGCGTCGGGCATGTATTCGTGAGCAGTGAAAGTTTGTCCGTTGGTAATACTTTCAGGTAGGTCTTTGCTTTCGAGAGCATATCCTTCCAGCGGATATTTATCTGCAAATCCCCGTGTTCCGGATAATTGATATAAACGGCTATAAGGCCGGGGTGAAGCGACATTGTGTTCAATTTGAATAGTTTTACCTTTTTCTGTACGTATCAGAGTGAGTGTAACTTCACCGTTTTGGAATTTTTGGGCATCTTCCGTTCTTCCGCACTTCTTTAAATAATCGGGAAGAGAAACGGGGTTACTGTCCATTGCCACTAGATATTTCATACGATCACCTCGATGAATATTCAGCAATTGACATGCTGGGCCCATTCCATGGGTAGGGTATACATCTCCTCTATGTCTCATGTTATACTGCATACGCCAATCTGCATTATAGTCTGGCCAGATGTCATGCAGGCAATGGTTATATGCTCCTTTCACATGGGTAATATCTCCAAAAAGCCCTTGTTGAGCCATGTTTAGAGTGGTAATTTCGAAGAAATCATAAACACAGTTTTCCAGCATCATACAGTGTTTGCGGGTGTGTTCTGCCGTATCTATCACTTTCCAAATCTCTTCCAGGGACATAGCGGCAGGAACTTCACAGGCTACGTGTTTCCCATGCTCCATAGCATAAATCATCATAGGTGCATGGTGAGTCCAGTCGGTAGCTATGTATATCAGGTCTATGTCATCTCGTTCACATAATTGTTTCCAGGCATTTTCACTGCCGTAGTAGGCTGTCGCTTCGGGTATGCCAGCGCGGTTTAGCATATGCTGGCAACTATCTACTCGAAACTGGTGTAAATCGCACAATGCTTTTATCTGAATTCCTTTTTGATAGGTAAAGCGTCGGATCGCTTCAGTGCCTCGTGCGCCCAAACCAATGAATCCGATACGTACGGTCTCAATTGGTTCGCATGCCAGTCCCACCACATCAGTCTGTCCTGCAGGGCGAAGTGGAGCAGGAACTTTTATTTGCCTTTCTGTTTCAGTTGTTTTTGAAGCAAAGGTGCATGCTGAGAGATTAGCCAAAAGGCAGCCAGTCATTAATATCATGTAAAAAATGTGTCTTGCTTTCATAGAATATTTTTTATAGGGGAATTACTTACTAAGTTTTAGTTAAAATATCAATAACCAGGATTTTGAATAACAAATCCTTTGCCGTCATTGATCGCAGAGAGTGGTAGTGGATACAATTCTTTGTTCTTGCTAGCATAAACTGTACCTTTTACAGTTTCGGCATGTTCTACAAATTTGTTAAAACGAATCAAATCTGCACGATATTGTCCATTCTCACACCATAATTCATGACTTCGTTCTTTTAAAAGTATCTCTATGAATTTTTCTTCTGTAGTGATGTCCTTGCTGTTGATTTCATCCAAATTGGCTCTATTACGTATTGTATTAATATAGGATATTGCTTCCTCTTTGTCCGTTTCGGATGATGCTGGTTTCAAATAGAGCGCTTCTGCTAATGTTAGATATACGTCTGCCAGACGGTATATAATTGGGTCAATATTGCTTTTTCCACCATTGCCAGTGACATTAATGTCATAGCCGTATTTCAGTGGGATAGGTCCTAATTCAAGATGTAAACCGGGATTTTCACGATTTATAATACTTCCATCTTGAGCTTTATAAGAGGTTACCAAATAAGTCTTACGGACATCATTTACTTCAAAACTGTCATAAAAATACCAAGTGCTATTTACACATTCGTATCCGCTTGTCATACCATGATCTGCAAAATCAGTGGGCAGCACGAACATATGCCAGTCATTCCAACTTACCGCTTCCGTGTTGACTGGTATTGCCCATATTATCTCTGCATTACCTTTTCCTTGTCCACCAATTTCAAACATTTGAGTATAGCTCGTTGATAATCGGTAGCCGTAGGATGGTGCCATTAGTTTTCGGGCTATTTCTTCAATTTTCGTATAATATTCTTTGTTTTCCGGACTCTCGTGCAGATAGAGTCTGATAAGCAGCATGTTGGCAAGTCCTTGACTGAATCTTCCGTATTCAGCTTCTGTAGGAGTAGGCAAATAGGTTGCGGCAAAGATTAAATCATCTTCTATGAACTTGACCATTTCTTCTTTGGAGAGGCGTGCCAAAGGCTTTTCTACTGTCGGATTATTCAATACTTCTATGGGAGCTATAACTAAAGGACCGAACATGTCATACAAGGTATAAGCTATCAGTCCGCGTGCACATCTTATTTCTGCTTCATAATATTGTTTTTTTTCTGCACTTAAGAAGTTGCATGCTTCAATTTGAGCAAGTACAGAGGTACAACGACTGATATCATTGAGCCAACCGTCACTATATGCATCGGTATCGGTATAATAAAAACGGGTAAGGTCTGCAGTGGTTGAGAAATAGTTCAATTCAGATACATCTTTTAAAAAACCAGACTTGCAGGACAAGATTTCTGTAGTAAGGTCATTTACTACAGTAACTCCGCGCTCACTGGTTGAGAATAGTCCGTCAAACCAGCTAGAACGTACAGAGTAATAGCACGAATTGACCATTGATTGAATATCTGTTTCCGTTTGTGGAAAATTGGAAGGGTTAATGTCAGAGTAGTCTACTGGATCAAGGTCAATGCAGCTGTTTAAAGATATTCCTCCTGTCAGAGCAGCTGCTAATATCAATAATTTACATATTTTTTTCATAAGGGCATTTTTTATGATTAGAATGAAACGTCTACACCAAAACTGAAAGTACGTGCGTTGGGATAGGCTGCCGCATATGCATCTGTTTCAGGATCAAGACCATTATAAGGCGTGATAACAAATACGTTGTTAACGGAAGCATGGAAACGTACATTGCTCAATATTTTACTTTTTGTTAATATTGACTTGGGAAGTGTGTATCCGAGGCTGATGTTCTGCAGACGGATAAACCAAGCCTTTTGATAGAAGAAGTCTCCTGCTGTATACTTTGTTCCACTTGTATAGTAAGAACTGGGACGTGTTGTTGACGGATTGTCAAAAGTCCATCTATCTTTAATTATTCGTAGCATATTAGATCCGTTTTGAGCAATATTTCCGCCATTCAAACCAAAGTCCATTTCTGTAGGATCTTGCATGATTCTGTCGAACATTCCATTGAACATTATATTAAGGTCAAAGCCTTTGTATTTAAATGTATTGGTCATGCTTGCCATCCAACCTGGATCTTGTGTACCAATGAGTTGAGTATCGGCTTCATCTATGGTACCATCGGCGTGTCCTAATAACATGAAACGTCCATTCTGATCTACTTTGGGATTACCATTCTCATCGCGTACATAGCCATCAAGGTCTTTGATTACAATTTGTCCAGGACGTAAATCGGGTTGCGCTGCAGGAGCTTTTTCTCCTATCTGCATGATATGATCAGCTCGACGGGCATATATGGCTCTAATCGGATCTTTCTCTTTCTCATACACATTTGGTTTCCAGTCTGGAGTACGCTCTTTCCACCGGTCTTCATATTTAGTATAAGTCAGTGAGGTTTCCCAAAAAAAATTGTTAGTTATGATATTGCGGCTATTCAAGGTAATCTCAACACCGCGACTTTGCGTTTTGCCTACATTAGCCATTATTTGTTTTACTTCTTGGTAGGAATTTAGAGGTTTGTAGTTCAGCAAATCCGAAACCACTCTTTGGTAAAGTTCCACTGAACCTGTGATACGGCTTTTTAGAAAGCCGAAGTCTAATCCAAGATTCCATTCCGTAGTTGTTTCCCATTTTAAATCAGGGTTTTCTAGACGGCTTTTCATCACACCGCTTATTGTTTTGTACTCTGAATTTATCCAACTGTCTTGTGCTCCATAGCTAGCGAAAGCATTAGTGCTGATGTCTGCATTTCCAGTCTGTCCCCAACTGAGACGTAGTTTGAGATTAGATAGCCAATTAATGTTTTTCATAAAGTCTTCTTCACTCAAAGTCCATCCTGCGGCTACAGATGGAAAATATCCCCATTTATTATTTTTTGCAAATACACTGGCTCCATCGGCACGTAGAGTCGCAGTTAATAAGTAGCGGTTTTTTAGGATATATCCTGCGCGAAAAAAGTAAGACATCATTTTATTTTCGGTAGAGGTTGATTTAGTAATTTTGGTACCTGTACCAGCGTCCATATTGTTCCACAGAAATGCGTCTGTAATGAAATTATTGTTACCTAATTCTGAAGCGTCATAATTGAATTTTTCATAGGAGGTACCTGCCAGTAAGTTGACATTATGTATGTCGTTAAAAGTACGTTGATAAGTAGCGGTTGCCTCCATGAGATACTGATTGTTAGCAGTATTGTAGATATAAGCTACACCATTGAGGTTTTTCCCATTTAAGGTGCTGCGAGGCTGGTAAGTCTTACGGTCTATATTGGCATGGTCCAAACCGGCATTGACGCGTAGTGTCAATCCTGATAAAGGGGTTGCTTCAATGAAAATATTTCCTAAAAGACGATCTGTACGTCCTTTGTCCGTGTTGTTCAGTAGAGAGTATGGATTAGGCTGTTGTCCCAATAATGGATTTATGGGATAAGTATCAGTTTCTTTGTCATATGCTTGAATATTGGGTCCCATTTGTATAGCAGAACGAATGATACCGGAATTTTCAAATTTTCCGGAGCCTAATTGCGTGTTGTCATTATCAATGCGTGTTAATGTTAGATTTAGACCTGCCTTGAATATGTTCAAAAACTTTTGGTCAATGTTTGCTTTGGCGGTATAACGGGTCATACCGGAATTTTTGACGATACCTTGATGATTGTAGTAATTGAACGACACCATATATTGTGTGCTTTCACTTCCACCCTGCAGGTTAATATTATGTTCATGTATTTGTCCGTCGCGCGTAATCAAGCCTAACCAGTCTGTACCAGGGCCTGCATTCTTAATATCACTATCTTGATAAGGGCGTGAATAGTCAATTCCATTGACCGGATTGGCCTGGGCTTCTTCCAAAGTTCTGTTTCCCCATGGACTGACGTTGTTGGTCCATAACCAATGTTCCCATGTAGTATTGTTTTTCTCTATCATCCACTCTTGTAGAGACAGAAGGTCATAATTGTCCGTGTATTTTTGGAAAGAATAGTTGTATGAATAACTTATTCGAGCCTTTCCTTCCTTCCCTCTTTTTGTGGTGATAATTACAACACCATTGGCTGCACGTGCACCATAGATGGAGGTGGCGCTTGCATCTTTCAGCACTTCAATAGATTCTACATCATTGGGATTCAGAAAGTTCAGAATTCCTTGTGTTCCGGGATCCATTTTGGCATCTCCGCCCGAGGCCTGATCTAGTTTGGCTATGGGGAAACCGTCCACAATGTACAGTGGGTCGTTGCTGGCATTGACGGAACCTGCACCACGAACTAAAATGTCTAACCCTCCACCGGGCTGTGCGCTATTTTGACGGATGTATAATCCTGCAGCTTTGCCTTCGAGCGCATGACCAATCGAAGAAACACCATTCAGGCTTAGGTCATCTCCTTTTACACTGGAGACAGAGCCTGTTAAATCGCGCTTTCTTACTGTACCGTATCCTACAACTACTACATCGTCCAACATTTTGCTATCCTCTTCCATAATAATCCGTTGGAAATTATTGCCTTTCAGAGTAACTTCTTGAGTGGTGTATCCTATGTAAGAAACAACTATTGTGCTTTTGGCTGGTACTTTCAAGGAATAGTTACCATCTATATCTGTAATACAGCCTAAATTACTGCCTTTAACGAGGATATTTGCACCGATAACGGGGATGCCACTTTTATCTGTTACTTGCCCCTTGATTTCTACCATCTTGTCAGATTGTAATGAAGTGCTATTTTGTTTTTGGATTAGAAGAATTCGTTTTTCGGAGATTGTATAGGTTATATTTGTATTTTTTAAAGCTTGTTCTAAGGCTGCATTAATAGATACGTTCTGTACATTGACAGTGATGTGTTGCTGTACATCTACTTGTTGTTGTTCATAAAAGAATTTGAAATCTGTCTGAAGTTCAATACTTTGAATAAATGCAGACAAAGGCTTATCAGTTAAATTGATATTAACACTTACACTTTGTGCATGAGCAGCACAAGGAGATAAGCTTGCAATAAATAGCAATAGAAAATAATAAAGTCTTGTGGGGGACTTTATCAGAGCATTCTGTAGCCAGTATGTTCTCATAATGGATTAGATTTTAGTTAATAATAATTTTTCTCTTTAAATATTTTAATTCCTATTATTATAGAGCCAAAGCAATATAAAATTACTCATTAATGGAATTAAAAAATAACATTTGTTAACTTATTTATCCTAAAGATATATTGTTAAAAAAGCTCTTTTTTATTGCGAATAATATAGAAATATTTATTTTTGTCAAATCTTTAATATTTTAATCCCTTTTTGAATAAACCTATTTGATAATTTGGCTTAATATAATGTCTATGAATAGCTACGCTTGAAAAGGAGGGATAAATGGAAGAACATATTCTCTTTTCCAAAATACAGCAGGGAGATGCTGGTGCCTTTGAATGGTTGTATAAAAAGTATCACCCTAGAATGTATGTCTTTTGTTATGGACTCTTACATGATAGTGATAAGGCGAAAGATATTGCTCAGGAATGCTTTGTTGCTTTTTGGGAATATCGTACTCGTATTGATGCTCCAAAGGCTATAAGTACTTATTTGTTTTGTATTATGAAGAATCTTTGTATGAAGCAAATACGTCGAGATGCTATATTGGACAATTTTTCTAAAATAGAAACGATGCATCTACGGGAATTGGAGCTTGCCAGCTATGCGGATGAGCATAATATCCTAAATGATTTATATTTTGAGGAATTGAATAATAAATATTTAGATGCACTTGAAAAATTGCCCAAACAATGTCAGACTATTTTCAGGATGAATAGAAATCAAGGTATGCGAAGCGATGAGATAGCCAGTGTGTTGAAGTTATCCGTACGCACTGTTGAAAATCAACTTTACAGAGGTCTTAAATTGATAAGGCAATCATTGGATGATTATTTGACTATATTGATTCTTTTATTTGTCGATAACTTATTTAAATGACGTGCACAATGGTGATAGATGAAGATTATTTCATAAAATATTTGAAAAATGAATTAACAGAGGAAGAAACTAGACGCTTAATCGCTTGGGTGAAAGAAAAAAAAGAAAATCAGGACTTCCTTTTTTCATTGAAAGACTCTTATGTGTATCTTAATTATGAAAGCGATTGCAAAGGAGTGAATACAGAACATGAATGGCAGAAATTTGCTCAAAAAGTTGGTTTGTCTTGCCAAAAGAGTGTGCTTCCCAAAAAGAATTTGTCATGGAAGCGTTTTCTGTTTTATGCCGCTGCTATTATAATTGTTGCCTTTACGGGTTGGCAGGCCAATTTTTATTATTCTGAGATTATGTCAGTGGATAAGAAGATAACTTTGGAAACAGAAGTAGGGCAGCAGGCTAGAGCAGTATTGCCGGATGGTTCTATAGTGCTGTTGAATGCTTGTTCCAAATTGACTTATTCTTTGGGAGAATGGTTAAATGCACGTAGTGTACAGTTGGATGGTGAGGCTATATTTGATGTGAAGCATAGGGATAATGAACCGTTTTATGTACGTACCCGTCATTATAATATCCGCGTTTTAGGAACTAATTTTAATGTGCTTTCTTATCCAAAAGAACCTAAGGATATTGTGACTTTAAAACATGGGAAGGTAGAAATTGATGTGGAAGGTATTGCAGATAATATTACATTGAAACCCGGAGATAGTTTTATCTATAATAATCTTTCCGAAACTTACAAGATCGAAAAGCGCCCGTTGAATCAGATATACGCTTGGGAACATAGGGAAATTGTTTTTGAAGGGCATACATTGGAAGATAAAAAAGCAGAATTATCCCGACATTTTGGTTATCAATTTCAAATAGCATCAGAACTGCAACAGCTTAGTTTTAAAGCAACCTTGCGTGATGAAAGTTTGAATGAGTTTCTATCACTGTTATGCAGCGTAGCTCCACAATTATCCTACAGTATAGATGTAGATAATAAGGTTATTCGGTTAACAAAGTTGGAAAAATGAACAAGGTAAGTGTTGCTTTTATAGGTATGGGGTATCGTGGTAAACAACTATTTCGATTATTGCGGAATATACCTTTCTTTCAGATACTGGCAGTTGCTGATCCGGGAGTGGAACCGTCTGAACTGCCTGATATTTCTTGCTATAATCATGGAGAGAATTCCAGTCTTGAAATGTTGGAGAAGCATCATCCGGAGTTGGTGTTCATTGCTTCTCCCTGGCAATATCATGTGCAGCACGCCTTGCTATGTGTGGAGCATGGATGTCATGTGGCTTTGGAGGTTAAGGGCGGACTTTGTCTGGATGAGTATGCCCCGCTGATTGAGTCGGCAGAACGTCGTGGCTGTCATGTATATCCTTTGGAAAACACACTTTTTACACGTGAGAATCTTGCAGTTTTCAATATGGTGAATGAAGGATTGCTGGGTGAGATTGTTTTTATGCGTGGTGGATATCGGCATGACTTGCGTCGATTGCTGTTGGATGATGCGGGTAATATTGGTAATCGTGAAAAAACGGAAAGTGTTTGGAGAGGTAAATATTATCTGGAAGAAAATGGAGACCTTTATCCGACACACGGACTGGCTCCTCTTTGTATGATTGCCGGCATTAATAGAAAAGACAGGATTAAATATCTGACATCGTTTTCATCCAAATCTGCCGGAATGCTGCAACGGATTAAGGAACTGGGTGGAAATACAGATGTCAAGGTATGTATGGGAGATGTTATTGTAACTCAATTGGAAACAGAAGGAGGTATCATTATCTCCTTAGTCCATGATACGACTTTGCCTCGTCCTCGCAGTTTGGATTTTGAAATACAGGGGACAAAAGGAATTTGGCAAGGAGACAGGCGTTCTATTTATATAGAAGGGATCAGTCCTGATGAGGAATGGGAAGATGATCGCTCCTATATTAGCAATTATAACCATTTTTATTGGTGTCGGTGGGGACAAGAGGCGTTAAAATTGGATAGGCACCACAGTGGAATGGATTACGTTATGCTGAAAGCTTTGGAGGCGGATTTGAAAAATCAAATTCTCTTTCCTATAACTCTTAAAGATTTGGCTTTATGGACTTCTATTACTCCTTGGTCTAAAATATCTATCCGCGAAAAACGGACAATCTGCCTGTTGGATTGACATAAGAAAATGATTTTTCTCTGATGAAAATTGATAGGAAATGAATACTTAGTCATAATTTCTATTATAGGGATATTCAGTAAATGCCCTTAAAAAGCAAGATGGCATATGAAGATAATAGAGCATAACCACTTCATATGCCATTATTATGGGTCAACGTAACAATCTGAGGGGTAAATTTATAAATTGTTATCTTTGTCTCCAAAT
>ULSB01046639.1_pt1 | contig 15993 bp, 10 predicted proteins | sample 1955741 | NCBI WGS metagenome assembly ULSB01 (sample SAMEA4835691, study PRJEB28245) | human gut metagenome | biome: gut microbiome; material: fecal sample | place: Denmark | collected 2008
TTTCAATCGCGAGATGTTTTCATAGTAATGGGGAAGGCTAATCGGTGGCGGCTTCGCCGCGATCCTTCGACTCAGGTCGCAGCTGTTCTGGCATTTGTTATCTCACATACGACGTTTCTTGCCGCTCAGTATGACGAAACGGGGCAATGCCCGAAGGTCTCTTGATAGCAGCTTCCCGTTTTGGTTTCCTGTCATCGACCGCCGGATCGCAAATGAAAAAGATTTCTCGCTCCGCTCGAAATGACGATGCGGGGGCTGGTGTCTCTCGGTTTATGAGCCTTCCAGCCCTAGTCCCTAGTCACCCCCTAATCCCTAATCCCTAGCCACTAGTCACCAGCCACTAGCTACCAGTCACTAGTCCCCTCTCCCAAACCTTGCCCTTTCCGCCTTCCCTTTGGTAAAATATAAGTAAAAATGGTTTAAGCGAGGCAAAGTATGAGTGAGATAAAAAATGATCCGCGGCTGAAACAAGCGGCGGAGGAAGCGATAGCAAAGGCAGTGGACCGGCGCGTGATTTCCTTCACGCTGGATGGCGAGACGTACTGGATCAAGAGGAAGATGAGCAATGGCAGAAAGCAGTTCGTCAAGTACTCCGTCGAGAAGGAATTTTATTTCGAAGTGGCGAAGATGACCATCGCCTTCCGCGCCGCGCCGGAGCTTAGCCCGGAGATTCTGGTGCTGACGCCGGACTATATGGTGACAAGGGACGGCGGGCGCACGCTGAAGAACTGGCTCGATTCCGACATGCCGGAAGAAGACAAGGAACAGCTTCTCGAAGAGGCCGGCCGCGCGCTGTGCGCCCTTCATCAGGCGGGCATTGTCCATGGCCGTCCGGCACTGCGCGACATCACATGGAAAGATGGGAAATTCACCTTTTTGGACTGGGAAAACCGCCTGTTCACCAGAGACATCGAAGAGCAGAAGGCCATCGACCTCATTCTCCTCCTCCATGGTCTTGCCCGCGAAGACTACAGAGAAGAAGGACATCGCATGGAAGCCTTGGACCGCGGCTATCTCGCGCAAGGCGGAGAGGAGACGCGCGAAAATGCGATCCGCCTTTTCAGGAAGCATGGCGTCCTTTACCGCATCGTCAAGGCCCTCTCCCCCTTCCATATGCTCGATGTCGAAGCGGCGAGGAAGGTGTGCGAGTACTTATTAAATAAGGAATGAGTGGCTAGGGATTAGGGATCAGGAGTGACTGGTGACTGGGAGGTATCGCCCTATTTCTACTCTGCGGTGCTTAGATCTTTCGACTCAGTTCTCCTACTTCAGATAAGCCATTTTTTAAGGAAACACTGATTAAATCGTTATCGGATTTCATTCTTGGATTTTTATACATAGCGAGGAGACATTTGACGCGAATAGCAAGCTATTTAAGGAGGATGTCGATGACGCTATGTATAAAAATCCATATGAAATCTGATTCTGTGATTTAATCAGCGTTTCCTTAACATACGACGTTTTTCTCCGCTCAGGATGACGAATGCGCCGCGCCAACCCCCTTTGAACCTATAGAACCCGATGAACCTCTTTCGCACGCAATCAAAAGGCAGCACGCCCCATGGGACGGCCCTAAGTCCATCCCCAAAACTCATTTGACTTTCTATTCAAATCATGGTAGAATGTGTCCAATTTCAAAGAAGACCAGGATCGGAATCAGGCTGATGATTTTTCTCAGAGAGGCAGTGGATGGTGAAAACTGCTGAAAAGGACGCAGCCGCGTCACCCGAGAGTCCTTTTTTTGATACTCTTTGCAGTGTAGAGAAAAGCGGCGGCTCCGTTATCGCCCAATCGAGCAGGAAACAGCAGTCTGTTTCCATGGCAAGGTGGTACCTCACGCAATGTGCCCTGTCGGATGTTTTCCGGCAGGGATTTTTTGTTGGCAGAAATGAGTGATAGGTGCTACAGGTTCTGAAGGTTTGAACGGTTCACAGGCTTCTCATCGTTTGTGAATCCCGCATATTTTAACCAGCGTTTCCATAAAACTTCGCGGCGCTTCTGATTGGTATGCGCCGCCCCGACCCCTTGAAACCTCTTGAACCCATAGAACCCGCTCCCCCGCTTTCGCCTGTAGTCAATGGGACGGCACGCCCCGCACCCCAAGTTTGAAAGCAGGGATGGGTAGCTAGGGATTAGGGATTGGGAGTGCTTGGTGACTTAAATGCATCTTCGGGTACCACCACTCCTCACTGCTAACTTAGAGAGCAGAGCTTTCATCCGCCATCAAAGGACGGCACGCCTCTTGAGCAGCCCTGCACGCTTCCTCTATTCACGAAAGGAGTTTACTATGAAGAAAAATTTCTTGATCCCGATCGGGCTGATGCTCTTTGCCCTCTTCTTTGGCGCAGGGAATCTGATTTTCCCTGTCTACATGGGCCAGAATGCAGGCGTGAATACCCTTCCTGCGACGTTGGGCTTTCTTTTGACAGGCGTAGGTTTCCCGATCCTCGCCGTCGCAGCGATCGGCTATGCGGGGAGCGACCTCGAGTCACTGGCCTCCCGTGTCCACAAGGGCTACGCCATTTTCTTCACCGTCTGCCTCTATCTCACCATCGGGCCGGCTTTTGCCATCCCCCGTACAGCGACGACCTCCTATGCGATCGGCATCGCGCCCTTCTTCGGCGAATCGATGCAGCAGACCGCGCTCTATGCCTTCGCCTTTATCTTTTTCGTGATCTCCTGGTGGCTCTCCATCAGCCCGTCGAAACTGGTCAGCCGCATCGGGAAAATCATCACCCCGGCACTTCTCCTCTTCCTCGCTATCCTTTTCATCACCGCGACACTCTTCCCGATGGGCAGCTGGCAGGAAGCACAGGCATCCTATCAGCCCTCCATCAAAGCACTGACGCAGGGCTTCCTCGATGGATATAACACCATGGACGCCCTGGCTGGTTTCGTCTTCGGCATCATCGTCGTCAATGCAGTCCGCCAGTATGGCGCGGCAAGCAATGAAGAAGTCGCCTCCCATACCCTGAAGAGCGGCCTCATCGCTGGCGCCTGCCTGGCTGTCATTTACATCTTCCTTTCCATCATCGGCGCCTGCTCTGTCAATGAGCTGGGACTCTTGAAAAATGGGGCAGACATCCTGGTCGGCACCGCGCACCACTACTTCGGCAGCTACGGCCGCATCCTGATGGGCGTCATCGTCCTCCTCGCCTGCCTCACCACCAGCGTCGGCCTCATCACCGCCTGCGGCGAATATTTCAAGGAACTCATTCCCGCTCTCTCCTACAGAGCATGGGTGACTGTCTTCTCCGTCATCTCCTTCGGCGTCGCCCTCTTCGGTCTCACCACCATCATCTCCGCGGCTATTCCGGTCCTCATGTTCCTCTATCCACTGACCATCTCCCTCATTTTCCTGACCTTCGGCGATCACCTCTTCGGCGGGAAACGCAGTGTCTATGTCTGCGCCACCCTCTTCACACTGATCCCCGCCCTTTACGACGGATGTCATACCGCAGGCCTTTCCCTTGGCGCGCTCGACGGCCTCATGCAGTCTCTCCCGCTGGCCAGCTATGGACTTTCCTGGATCTTCTTCTTCCTCTTCGGAAGCGCGCTCGGGATGGTCTTTGGGAAAAAGTAGCTGGTGGCTAGTGGCTAGGGATTAGAAGCCGCAAGTGACTGGTAGCTAGTGACTGGTGACTTAAATACTGCCTTCGGGCACCACCCCCTTTGAACCCTCTGAACCTGTTGAACCCGCTGAACCTCTTTCGCATGTAATCAAAGGACGGCGCGCCCCATGGGCTAACCCTGAACCCTTAAACCCTTTATCTCACTTCCCATCTGTGCTATGCTATAGGAAACAGCGAACCGCTCACTGTCCACGATTTCCAAGAAACGAGGTCTTTCCTATGACATCTACCGATGAAAAAAGTCTCGCCCTGCGCAAATGGATCTTTGCCGGGCTGATGGTCGCCGCTGGCGTACTGCTTTCCCCCGTGTTCTCCTTTCCGCTGGGCGTGACGAAAGCCTTTCCCCTGCAGCATATGATCAATATCTTCCTTGTGGTCCTCTGCGGCACGCGCTATGGCACCGCGGCTGCCTTCGGCACCTCCCTCATTCGAAATTTCCTTGGCACCGGCAGCCTTCTCGCCTTCCCCGGCTCGATGGTGGGCGCTTTCCTCTCCGGCTACCTTTACAGCCACACGCATAAACTCTGGGCAGCCGTCATCGGAGAATTCGTCGGCACCTCGATCATCGGCGGTCTCCTCTCCTACCCGATCGCCGCCCTCTTCATGGGCTCTGCCAAAGGCGCCTTCTTCTACGTCTCCCTCTTCGCCGTCTCCTGCGGCGCAGGCTGCGTCATCGCCTTCGCCGTGTTGAAAGGCATGAAAGTGATTCAAACGGAATTTTCAAAAATGTAAGGAAATAAAATAGCCCAGTCCCCAAGTCGGCGGCTGGGCTTTTTGTGTGGGCTGACCTTGGAGTTTGACAGCAGGGATGAGGGATTAGGAGTGACTAGTAACTTGTGACTGGTGACTAAATACCGCCTTCGGGCATCGCCACTATCTATACTCGCGGCGCATTTCGTCATCCTGAGCGGAGTGAAATGTCGGATGTTCGATCATGTAAAGGCAGAACAGTGAGAACTGAGTCGAAGGATCTGGCGCCGCACCACCATTCCTAATTCCTCATTCAAACAAAGCTTTCCTTCATAATCAGTGGACGGAGCCGCCCCACAGGCTAACCCTGAACCCATCACCCTGAACCCCTTTCTCTCTTGACACTCTCCCACATGTTACGCTATAATGTTTTAGTTTTGTGAGTAAAAAATAATACATATAGCATTCGTAAGTTTTACTATCACATTTTTACATGAGAAATCGAGAGCGCACCATGGGGAAAGCGGCTCCGATTTCAGAAGAGAGGGACCATGAAACACGCTTTTTTGAAAGCAGCCATTGCAGCCTGCTTTGCCTGCGCCGCAGTGACCGTAAGCGCAGCGAATCCATTCACCGACGTATCTGCTGACGACTGGGCCTATCAGGCCGTCGCTTCGCTCTCCGATGAGGGCGTCATCGACGGCTATCCGGACGGCACCTTCCGCGGAGACAAGCATGTTACCCGTTATGAGATCGCGCAGATCGTTGCCCGCCTGATGGCGAAGGAAGACACATTGAATGCTTCCCAGAAGGAGACCCTCGCCAAGCTCTCCTCTCAGTATGCGAATGAACTCAAGGACCTCGGTGTCCGCATCGCAGAGCTTGAAAAGAAGCGTGGCGCGACCGACCTCATCACCGAGCTCCGCGTCCAGAGCATCGACCGCTATGACAATGTATTCAAAGGAAATGTCCAGAAGCACAACGAGCTTTCCACCCGCGTCCGCTTAAATACCATCACCCCCGTGAACGACCGCGTCCACCTCTATGGACAGATCGAGACCATCCTGGACATGAATGGCAAAGAAAGCTACGACGTGAACCGCATCGATCCGAAGGACAAGACCCAGACCAAGCTCCGCACGGGCTACGGTGATGGTGATTTCCACCTGAATCGCCTGTGGACCACCTACCACTTCGGACCGAAACAGGATACGACAAACCTCCCCTACGGCCCGTCCAAGAACCTCATCGGCATCGGCCAGTTCCCCGTCAAGATGGGCGTCACCGGCTACACCTATGACGGAGAAGTCAAAGGCGTCTTCGCTGCTTTCGGCGACTACCTGAAAGGCGGCCGCCTCACCCTCGCCTTCGGCCGTGCGACGAATATCAACTACGCGTACACCGGCCCGATGATGCGCGGCGTAGCACTGAAGAATACGGAGATCTCCGACCTTATGGGCAAAGCAGCTGGACAGGCTGCTTACAAGACTGCTTTGACAGCGGGTATGACGCAAGAAGTAGCTATGAGTGCATATAAGAGTGCCTATGATAAAGTAAACGGAGAGCTGAATAAAGGCTTATCTAGCAACAATATGGCGGATCGCGTAATTGCTGCGCAGAAAATCAATGCTATGGTCACACAGGCATCTCCTGAACTGCAGAAGCTCGCAAAGAATCTGACACCGATGCTTGATGGTGAAAACGCATTCAACTACTTCCCGATGGATAATGTACATATGGGCTGGGGCGATGATGAAGACGTACCGGTCGCTTACGCCTCCTATATCTACAAGAAACCGGGCCAGTGGGAAGTTCACGCTTACGGCATGAAAGCCTGCGGGCCTGTCGGCCATATCGCGAAAGCCTACGGCTTCGCCGGCTCCTACAATGTCACCCCCATGCTCCGCGTCCAGGGGGAATTCGTCAAGAACCTCAGAAAGCTTCCGCTGAACAATGAACGTCCGTACAGCTACAACTACGGCATCCATTACGGCGAAGCGAATGTTCTCAAGGCCAAGTCCTTCTCCATCGGCGTCGACTACGTCTACAGCCAGGCAGGCACCTACTTCGGCGGCTCCAGCAATGATATCGTCGATCAGTACATGGGACATGTCTACAGTGACTGGAGAGGAAGAAAAATGCCGGCCTACTTTGCGGATAAGCTCGATGCGACACTGAATGGCACCGACTCTCCGGATAAGAAATACGGCGGCGCGAAATTCTACCTCGCCAAAGCCTCCTTCGTCCCCATGCGCGGCCTCCTCGTTGAAGCCAACTACGGCTTCAATGCCAAAGATATGGGCGGTAAGAAGATGGACAACATGTTCATGCTGAAAGCGACCGCATATATTAAATGATCGCGGATCGCGAAAACTTCTCACCTCCGTGGATAAGAAGCAGAAATCGGTGATGGTGCAAAGTTCAAAAAATTCAACGGGATTTCCGTTTGGAAGAATACTGTATAACCGGGCGGTGCTTTTATTATGCACCGCACCACCCCATTGACTTCACAGGACCCGTTGCGCCTTTTTCCTGAGGCCCCTGAACTTTGCACCAAAATCTTTTTTCAAAAATATTTGCAAAAACCCCTTGCAATTTCCGAAAAGATTTGTTATTATATACAAGTCACATGGATGATGACTTCCATCAAACAGATAGGGGCATAGCGCAATTGATAGAGCAACGGTCTCCAAAACCGTAGGTTGGGGGTTTGAGTCCCTCTGCCCCTGCCACATGGCCCAATAGCTCAGCTGGATAGAGCACTTGACTACGAATCAAGGTGTCGGGAGTTCGAATCTCTCTTGGGTCACCAGCCTGAAAGCCAGTACCGATCACGGTGCTGGCTTTTTCGTGTTTGGACTTATGTACATAGAGCAGAAGCCCTGCGCATGGCAGCGTTTCTTTTGTTTTTGGGGAAAAAGTGCGTTCGACCACGAAGGGATGGTGCGCTGTATCCTTTCAGAGTGAGACATATTTAGAGTGAGACATATTTGATCATGAGTATTATGAGGGGATGCTTTTTTGCTATGTGATAGCTCGCAGGCACAGAGAAGACTGCATGAAGAGAATGTCCCGGAAAAAGAACGGGAGCCGGTGGCAGCTGTGGCATGATCCTTGGGGTGTCGGTTGTCTTTTTTTTAAAATTCATTTTCGTTGCTGTTGGAATAAAATGAATGACAGCTTGACATGGTGGCGATGGAGGAGTATATATTAAAATAAGAAATAGATAGCATGCGTTATTTTCCTCGGGGGGAAAAATACAACGCATACTGCTATATGACTGGTCGTTCTATAAGGAGGACTCTATGATGAAAAGAAAACAATCTGTATTGATGATGGCAGTCATGACTGCATTGTTAACTCCAAATTTCGGGGGGTGTTTGCTGCCGGCTTGTCTGACTTGTCGACATTGCCGAAAGAAAACTTTGTAGTCACTGGCAGTAATCCGGGTACCTATGGGAAATATGATTCAAAAACAGGAACTTTTACCTGGACCAAGGAAAACCAGACGGCCCAAGGGGATAAGCAGGGCGATATTATTTCGGTATCAAAAGGCACATCCTTGAAAATTCAAAACCTGGACTCTTTAAATTTCAAGGAAGAGCTGGATTCCACTACAGCCAAGCAGTCTGTAGATGGTGCTCTTAAAGCTTTTGAGGGCGCTTCTGTAACCATGAACGTCAAGAATCTGAATTTTGGCAGCAAAGATACAGTACTGAAAGCTGATCAGGGGCTTCATGCCTATGGCGGGGCCATAGATGTCAAGGCGGACAATATCTATGGGAACGTACGAGGATCCGGTTTTCTCATGAACCAGAGTGTGAAAAGCGGCAATACTGTCCATCAGGGGAAACTGACTGTTCATGCGAATCAGAATATCGATCTGACCAGCAATTATCGTACGCTTGTCGGAACCCAGTCATATCAGCAGACGCCGGGAGAAAGTGGTACAGCGGTATCAAAGATCACCGCAGACGGAACCATTGCTCTCCATGTGACCGGATCTGAATCAGGGCAGGCTGTTGTCAATGTGGTAGCAACCAGTTGGGGAGGACCAGACCAATTGGTGGGTGGTGGTGATGTGGACCTTACGATCGCCGGGAAGAAAGGGGTCACACTGAGGAGCGATCATGGGATCGGAGTTAACAGCAGCTTGAATATTGGTGGCAGTGATGCCAATCAGGCAAAGATTGCTATCACATCCGAGGAGGGAGATGTATCCATTCTCTCCTCTGGCAATGCCATTCAGGCTAATGTGAAAAATGATCATAATACCCAGGCGGTATCTCATATCGAGGTATCCGGAGCCAATGTCAATGTGGTGAGCCGGAATGGAACCGCGCTCCTATTGGGGCGCAATGCTAGAGTGAACGTAGGCACGAATAGGGATCAAGGCGTGGTTCAGATCTCCGGAAAGGAGATGGCTGCTGATGTGGGGCATGGCTCTCAGCTGACTATGGGAAATGGTACGAATGATACTACCATTCAGCTTAGCGGTCGAATCAACGTAGCAGATGGCGGCACGGTCACGGTGAAAGATAAGACAACCACGGTCATCGATGCCGATTCTCTAGGGGCAAAGGCTCTGGTTTCCGTCGGAGGTACCGGGAAATTTACCGCAGAAGGAAATGCCAAGCTGGTTGTCAAAGGGGCTGATACGGGGGCTGCTTTATATCAAAAGGATGATACAAGCTCGCTCGAATTTTGGCAGGCGAAAAATACCAGCTTTGACAATCCATTCCAGTATTTGGATGATGCGGGGACGGTCAAGGCCGGTATCACCGAGGCCAATCAGCAGGGCATTGCTGGCTATATCGCACCATCTGTCGCCATTGCTGCGACAGGCAAGAATGATAAAAAAATGTCTGCTTTCCTTAGAAATGGGAAAACCTCCTATAATGATGCCATTGGCATCGGACAGGCAGGTGGCATCGGGCACAGCACCTATGCCGTGACGGGCCTTTTCACGGATGCTCTCACGGACCGTGAAAATACACCGGAAAAGGATCTGTGGGCTAAAGGGTTCCATAGCAAAGAAAACATCGACGGTCTTGGATTTGAGGGCGGCGGTCTCTCTCTGGATACCCAGTACAATGGCACTGTAGTCGGTATGGATCTCTATCGGAAAGCCAATATCACTGCAGGTGTAGCTATCGCCTATGCGGATGGGAATAGCAGCAGCTCTGATGGGGTCGCTTATACCAGAAATGATGCGACCTATCTGGGAGCATCTTTATACGGTCTGAAAGACCTCGGGGGCTATCGTCTGGCAGCGGATCTCTCCTATGTGGGCGGCAGCCATGACATCATCCAGTATAATGCAGATAAAGTCATCACCGCAAAACCGGATACTGAAGCATGGACTCTTGGCGTGAAAGCCATGAAGGACTATGATCTGGGAGAGGGCATCCTGACGCCCTATGCAGGCCTTCGCTATCTTCGTCTCACCACAGACAGCTACACCTCCAGTGCGGGTCTTTCCTATGACAAAGAAAACCAGAACCTCTTCCTTCTGCCGATCGGGGTAGATTATTCCCTCCATCTGAACCGCGGCAGCTGGGATGTCAAACCGTATGCAGGCCTTAGCTACATTTGGACCATGGGCGATAGAAATGCCGATCAGACCGTATCCTTCGGCACGGCATCAGATGTCTTCTCCTATGACGTGGCTGATGCAGGCAGCTTCCTTGGCAAAGTAGGAGTCACTGCCTCCAAAGGAGTCTGCACATTCGGCGTAGGCTATGCGTACCAGACCGGCAGCAGCGCAGACAGCTCCACTTGGATGCTGCAGGCCTCTTACGCCTTCTGATCTCATAACATCATGTAATAAAACACCTTCTGATGAGTCTCTTATCTCACCGGAGGGTGTTTTTATTTGCGGAAGTATGAGATGGAAAAACAGGATTTCTCGTATGCCTTGGAGCTTCCTTTGGGGAAGACGCAGATCCGCCGTGCGGATCAGAGATCCCTTTCTTTGATCGGCGTTTCCTTACGCATCTATGCATCGTTGTCATGATGGCAAATGGACCCGCAGGTAGCATGGGTCATTCATGTACATTGATCAAAGCACCCTCTCATGGGAAGTGTCTTATGAGAGGGTGCTTTTTAATTTTAGAATGTATTTGATTAAATTTATAAAAGCAAGAATTAGCAAATAATTGCAATTAAATGAAACATAATGTATGATTATCATAGTTGTATCTCATCAGAGAATAGGGAAGACTGCTGAGAGGAAACTGTTCTATTTCATCATATTCATAGAGGAGAGGAAAATGGAAAACATGAGAACAGGTCATTGAAAGAAGCTGCTGACGGTTTCTGTATTGGCATCTCTGCTGCCGGGAGGGGTAATGCTTGCGGAAGACGCCCTTCCACTGTATACGCTCGATGCTGTCGTCGTCACAGCGACGCGCACAGAGAATGATGTGAAGAATGTGCCGGCGTCTACGCAGATCATCACAAGCTCGGATATCAAGAAGAGCGGTGCGACGAATGTGCGGGATGCGATCACAGATTTTGCGAATATTACCATGACGCGGAAGGTACGTGGCGGCGGTCATGAGATCATCGTCCGCGGGATGAGTACGGATAAGTCGCTTATCATGGTGAATGGCCATCGCGTGGCGAATGAAGCGGATGGCTTGGGCCTTGGGAATGCGAATGCGCTCGACCGCATCAATGTAGATAATATCGAGAAGATCGAAATCGTCAAGGGCCCTTCAAGTGCGCTATATGGCTCAGAGGCCATGGGCGGTGTCATCAATATCATTACGAAGGGATCTAAAGAGGCCGAAGTACGTACGGGGCTCGTGAACAGTAGTGAGGATTTTACGAACTGGTGGCATTTGGACTCTGGGGAAATCGGGAAGTTCTCTGCAACGCTGGATATGCGGTTTAATCGGGAAAGAACAGATCGGGATGAAAATAGCGCATGGACGAATTATCATGGGACAGCGCAGACGTATAATTTCGATGCGAAGTATCATTTCAACGACCATAACTATTTGAATTTCTATGCAGATGCTTTCTCTCAGAATCAGACGAAAGAGGGAGATGGCAAGGAGTTTGTCACTGTTCCGGCTGCGATGGCGCAGGGGATCTGGTCAGGAATGCTTCATCAGTCCGGGAGGGCACCGGAGATCTATGGATATAAGGTCAGTAAAGGCGATGGAAATGCGCACTACAACCAGAAAACGTATGGCCTTAGCTGGAATGGATCGACAAATCGAAATGACTGGCAGATCCAGACGTATTTCAGTAAATTTAAATGGAGCAACAACACGACCACCAAGGTATCCTCGATCCCGACTTCGGATAGCCGCTACTCCGGCATGATCCTTGGGATGATGAATGGGAGAGGCGGGTATGAATTCAATACCAATTCCAATAAGCTTTGGGCGATCGAAGGCAGAGATTCCATGCGTATCAATGATCAGCATAGACTGACGTTTGGTGCAGAATACACGAAGAATAAAGTCTATGGTACAAATCTCGGGGATGCAGCAGAAAATGTGGGGAGTATCACACAGAATGGTGTGACGAATAAGGTTTCTGAGAAGGAGATCAGTACCTATGCGGCTTATCTGCAGGATGAGATCAGCATCGGCAAGTGGTTCATTGTTCCTGCTGTCCGCTATGACCATCACAGCATGTTCGGCAGCCATACTTCCCCAAAGCTGGGCGTCACCTACAAGGCAGATGATTCTTTCCGTATCAAAGCAAATTACGGGAAGGGATTCAAGGCGCCTACCATTCCGCAGCTGTACTACCGCTTCTCGATGGCCATGGGTAGCCCCGGCAATGTGGTCACTCTGCTCGGCAACCCGAATCTGAAACCGGAAACCTCAAGCAGTTGGGATATCGGCTTTGAAAAAGAATGGGATAAAGTCAATACCTCGCTGACGTATTTCCATACGACGGCAGATAATCTGATCCAATATAGAAAAATCTCGACGGTGGGGAATACATCCAGAAGTGAGAATATCGAAAAGGCCAAATTCAATGGCCTTGAGCATACACTGGGCGTCAAGATGAATGATCGCTGGAATTTTAAAGTGAATTCGACCTGGCTGTTTGATGCCAAACAGCGCGGGGAAGATTCGAATTGGAGAGATCTGGAGCAGCGAAGCGAGCTTTCGCAGGTATATTCTCTGTCCTATGATGATGGAAAAGATATCGGCTGGAGTGCTCTTTTGTGGGATGAGCTGAACTATAGATATGCAACACCTGTTCAGGGCAGAAACTCTCTTTCTGCTGGTCCACGAAAGACGTATCATACGCTGAATTTCACGTTGACGCGTAAGGTGAATAAAGACACCCGTATTTATGGTAGCGTACAGAACATTTTCGACAAGGTGGATACGGACTGCTATCTGGATGGTCGCTACTGGTCTCTCGGCTGGGAGCATAAGTTCTAAGAGGAGGCACTATGAGAAAGTGGCTCGCGCTCTGCCTTCTGCTATTCCTATCGGTCGCGGCGGGCTGCGGATTTCCTCGGGTGACGGGGGGAGACGCAGAGGCCTTCTATCGCATGACGGATGCGGTAGGAAGGAACGTGGTGCTCGCAAAGAAGCCGGAGCGTATCATTATTCTTGCGCCGTCGTTTCTGAATATCATGCACGCGGTGGGGGGAGACTTCATCGCTTGGGCGGACAGCCCGGGGGACAAGCCGCCTTCCTATGCAGCGGGGAAGAAGACGGTGGGATATACGTTTCAGGTCAATGTGGAGGCGGTGATTTCCGAGAAGCCGGATCTGGTGATCGGTCTGCATGGGCTGCATGACAGGTTTACGGAAGTGATGAAGCAGAATGGGATCCCTTTCATGCTGCTTTCTGCGTCTTCTTTGGAGGATGTAGAGCGCGCTGCGGAGGTCCTTGGTGATGTGACGGGGCATCATGCGGAAGGCGTGAAGGCAAGGGAACAGCTCAGGAAGGACATGGAGAGTGTGGTATCCGGTCTGTCTCTTAAGGAGTACACGTGCGCGATCCTTCATGGGACGCCGCACTCGGTGACGCTGGAAGGGAAGGGGACGATTGCGACGGAGACGGCGTCGCTTCTTCACATCCGCAATGTGTTCGTACTGGACAATGACCGGGATATGAAGCTGCCGCCTTTCAGTCTGGAGACGTTGGTCGCGAAGGACCCGGATATTATTTTTCTGACGACGATGGTGATGCCGGGACAGCAGCAGGAGGCGTTTAGAAAGTCCTTGATGGAGCAGCCTGCCTGGGCAGGGATGCGCGCGGTGAAGGAGGGGCGTGTGTACTTCCTTCCGCAGAAACTTTTCCTGTCGAGCCCCGGTATGGAGTATCCGAAAGCGCTTTCCTATATGGCGGATGTGGTGTATGGAGGGCAGCGATGATTTCTTATGAGAAGAATATAGAGTCTATGTACCGGGAGCCGGTGTATGTGGCGGGCGGCGGGACGCGTCGCACGGCTTGGGATATCGAGTGGCAGGATGAACCCTTCGCGGCGAGTGATGCGGCGGTGGTGTCTCCGCTGAAGCTGCCGTCGCTCATGAAGGAGATCTGGGAGACGAGTGTTCCCTCGGAGGAGGCGGCGGTGTACATCCATGTGCCGTTCTGCCAGCTGTCCTGCACGTATTGCGCCTTTTTCAAAAAGAAGGCGGATGAGAGGGAGCATCATGAGTATGCGAAGCTCCTCTGTCAGGAAATCGATGCGCTCGCCGGCCGGCCATATCTCACTCGCTCGCACATCCGCTCGGTTTTCTTCGGCGGCGGGACGCCGGGAATCCTGACGGCAGAGGATATCGAACGAATCTTGAAACGGATCCGCACGGTCTTCCCATTGATGGAGAATGCAGAAATCACGATGGAGTCCAGCCTTTCGGACATGACGGATGAAAAGATGGATGCGGCGATTTCTGGCGGGGTGAATCGATTCAGCTTCGGCGTGCAGTCATTCCAGACGAAGATCCGAAACGGGATCGGCCGTCCGCTCCCCCGGGAGCAGGCGATGGAGAGGCTGGCGCATTTTGCGAAGAAGGATGCGCTCATGATCCTCGACCTCATCTATGGGCTTCCGGGAGAGACGGAGGAGACGATGCGTCAGGATATCCGCGATGCGAAGGCGTGCGGTGCGGCGGGGCTGGATCTTTACAAGCTGCAGCTTCTTGCTGGTTCGCCGCTGTCGAAGTCTTTCGCAAAGGCGGGAAAGACGCTCGAGGTCCCTTACCTGCAGGCACTCTTTCGCGTGGCGGAGGAGGAGCTCATCAGGTCGGGTGCTTCGAATATTTCCTGTACCCACTGGAAATGGGACGTACGGGAGGAGAGTGTCTACAATACGCTGGCGGCGAATGGCAGCGATATCTTCCCCATCGGCATGGCCTGCGGGGGGAAAATCGGCGGGCTGAGGCTCATGAAGCCTGTCGCGGAGGCGATGTATCGCGGTGCGGTTTTCCTTGGGAAATTCGCCCCCATGGGGGCACGGAAGGAGAGCCGCTACCAGCGGATCTATCAGGCCGTCGAGGCGGCGAGCGATTGCGGACGTATTTCTCCTGCCGCGCTGGAAACGCTGTGCGAGGTGCCTTTCACTGCGCTCCTTACACCGCTCTTGGATCAGTGGGCGGATTGGGGGCTCGTCACGAAGTCTGGCGATCCATATGTATATACATCTGCCGGGCGGTACTGGTACCGCACGATGCTCCATATGACCCAGTACATGCTGCTGGGCTACTCGGAGAGTGCGGGCAGGGCGCGTTTCGGCGATATGATGAATATGAAATGAGGAGATCGTATGAAGATTTTAATCGCATACTCCAGCCGCACGGGGAATACCCGTCGTGTGGCGGAAGCACTGGCGAAGGCGGCGCCGGAGGGGAGCCTGCTGGCTCGCGTGGAGGATATGCCGTCGGCGGATGGGTTTGATGTGGTCTTTGCAGGGTACTGGCTCGATCGCGGCGGCCCGGATGCGAAGGCAAAAGAATTTTTGCACTCTCTTCATGGAAAGCACGTCGTCCTCTTTGAGACCATGGGAGCCGATCCCCGGTCAGAGCATGCCTATACGGGATTTGCGAATGCAGGAACGGCACTCTCTCCGGATAATCAGATCGTCGGTGTTTTCGCAGTGCAGGGGGCTGTCGATCCTGCACTGCTGGCGATGATGAGAAAAATGCCGGAGGGCAGTGCGCATCATTCCGCCCAAATGGAGGAAACGGTGAAGGAAGCCGCGAAGCATCCTGATGCCGATGACTTGAAGCGAGCGGAAAGCTATATGGCACAGTTCGTGGAGAAATATAGCCGGTATCATCAGTAAGTCACCACAAGAGACTGCCTTTTGATATGATTGTAAGAAAATACTGATTTTTGTCTTAAAACGTTCCAAAGCATGCAAGAACATGATATAATGATGGTCGACTAATGGCAGGCGGCTGTGGGTTGCCTGATGGAACAGGGGTGTATGTATGCATTTTCAGGATGAATTGACCATCGATATGACGCATTTTTCCGGCGAGGGCTGGGGGATCACGGAGGAGGAGATCGATGCCTGCAAGGAGCGCATTCGTGAGGCGGCGCTTTCTGTGGAGCGGCTTCGGAAGAGCGGGAAGGGGCCGGACGGCAGTCTCGTGCTTTTCCCGCATTTGCCGTATCTTCTGGAGGAAGAGATCCTGATCTCCAAACCATCACGCCTTGCGGCACCACTGTGAACGAAA
>ULSB01055127.1_pt1 | contig 15887 bp, 11 predicted proteins | sample 1955741 | NCBI WGS metagenome assembly ULSB01 (sample SAMEA4835691, study PRJEB28245) | human gut metagenome | biome: gut microbiome; material: fecal sample | place: Denmark | collected 2008
GCTGTGAAGAAATGAGAATTCATTTCTTCACAGCTCCTTTTTAGATGCCATGGTTTTAATGGGGGAAGGTGGTGAATTTGCCGCCATATGGAGCGATGCCCGCTTGAGACGTTAAACGTTAGATGTCTGATATTCGCGGTCTTCCAGTTACCAGTGATTCTCTATCCCGCATCCCTGCTTTCAGTCTTTTGGGGGATTCTTTTCTCAGTCCGTCATCCCGAGCGTAGTCGAGGGATTTTCTGCATGCATGCGTTCATCCCCTTATATGGGATAACGGTGTTTCCCATTTTACGAATAGTGAACAATCACCGATGAACCGCGAACGAAAAAGATTTCTCGCTTGCGCTCGAAATGACGATGCGAGTGAAAACGGAAGAGGACATCTTACTGTGACTAGGGATTAGTGACGGCAATGAGCGTTCTGCTATAGAGATTTCTCGGCTACGCTCGAAATGACGACGGCGAATTCACGGCGCTTCCATATTTTTTGCGCCGCACCACCATTTCTCATTTCTCATTTCTAATTTCGCGTTCAAGCGAAGCTTTCATCCGCAATCAAAGGACGACACGCCCCACGGGCTAACCTTGAACACAATACAAAAAACTCCGTCCTCGGCAAAAGATTTGCCAAGGACGGAGTGTATCCGCGGTGCCACCTTGATTCATGTCATTGGACATGCGCTTAGCGAAGTACCAGCATACTTCCGGCAACTGACGTATGCCTTACGTCGCAGGATACTCGGATTTTCCTTTCGCTGCGCCCTCTGCGGTCCATTTGGCAGGCTGCCTTCTATCCATTCTCATCAGGTAGGACTCTCTGTGCGCGCATTTCCTGCTTTGATCTCCGCTTCAACGGTTTGATTACGTGTAGGATACCGCGTGGACGGGGCGTTGTCAAGAGGAAGACGATGACGGGTCACGCTTCCTTAAGCACCCAGACATATGCGTCATTTCCGTTTCCATGCACACCGAGTATTTCGGGGGAAAAGTCTGGGAAGGCGCTCTTGTATTTCTGCAGGAAGAGGAAATAGGATACTACCTCGTCAGTCCAGACTTCGCCGGGCTCTAAGACGGTGATGCCGGGCGGATAGGGGAGGATCATTTCCAGAGATACGCGCCCTTTGGCTTTCGGAAGCGGGACGCGCTCGCGTGCTCCTTTGAGAAAGGCCTGATGGGCGCTTCGCCCGGTGAGGGCGGCTTTCGGGAAATGATCTTCGGCGAAGAGTGTCTGCGAAAGACGGGAAGCCTGTTCTTTTTCCAAAAAATCCATGCAGCGCAGGGAGTAGTCTTTCAGCCCCTCGCCCGGAAGGCAGGTGACGTCCGGCGCGAAGGAGGACATCGGCGCATTGGCTTCATAGGCGGTTTCACATTCTTCGAAGAGCGAGAGGAGGCGCTCGCATTTCTCCTGTCGGTCACTCGGCTCTATGAGGAAGAGGAGGGTATGGAAATCAGATTTTTCCACCGTCACATGGCGCCTCTCGAGCCAGTGAGAGAGGAGCGGCGCGGGCAGGGGGCCGGTCGTGAGGAGCACTTTGCAGGGGTCTGTGAGGTAGAGGTTTTCTGCGATATGGGAGAAGCCGTGCCATGAGTCTTTGGGGGAAATCGCAAAGAAAGCGGGGGCCGAGAGGATTTCTTCTGTCGGATGGGCTTCCCAGGAAGCGGCGCGCACCATGGGAGCGGTGAAGGGCCGGAGAAGGCGGCAATGTTTGAGGATGGATTTTTTCAGCTCTGTCGCTGTGATCGCGGCTTTTTGCCAGAGCTCCCTTCCTTTCTTCTGGTGGAGGTACGCATTCATTTCCAGTCCTGCAAGGAGCGGATAATAAGGGGAAGTCGATATGTGCATGAGGTAGGCGGCCTGCAGGACATCATCCTCGAGGTAGCGCGCCATCCCCCGCAGGTGGCTATCTTTCTTGTGGAGCTGGCTCGTCATAGAGAATCCGGCAAGCTGCTTGTGGACGGACTGCGTCACGAGAATGCCGGGATCGTCTTTCGTCAGGGGGAAGGTGAGGACGGCAGAACCCTGAAGGAGCGGGAGAAAATTTTCGTGGCCGGCCCACGCGCCGTCGAAGAGAATGTAGTCACAGAGGGGGCCGATGCGGCGAAGGATTTCTCTCGCATTCAGAAAGAGGCCGTCATAGGTAGAGAGCTGGAGGCAGGCAAGGCGGTAGGGGCGCTGCTTTTTCCCGGCATCGGGCGAGAGCTTTGCCGCTTTCTCGCGGAGGCGGGCCGGGTCAAGCGTTTCTTCCGTCAGTCCGCCTATGATGCCGCTTTCGTTTCGCTCGGAGGCGAGGTAGACAGGAAGTCCGCCGGCAGCAGCGAGTGCGGCCTGCGAGACGGACTTGTGGTTATTCCTGTCGAAAAGAATGAGGTCGCCTTCGGAAACGAGCGCGCTGATCGCGATGCGGTTCGACGCGGAGGTGCCGCCCAAGACGAAGAAACAGCGGTCGCTGCCATACACGCTCGCGGCAAGGGCTTCTGCCTCTCCGGAGACGCCTTCGTGTGCGGACGGATCACCGATGACGGAAGAAGAGTCCGAGATGTCCGCGGTGAAAGCGCCTTCACCGAGCGAAGAGACAAAGGTGCGTCCTTCGGGGATTTCTTCAAACAGCGCGCCGCTGTGGTGTCCCGGCGTGCAGAAATCATCGCGCGCTTCTTTTGCAAAGTCCAAGAGCGCTTTCGTGAAGGGGGGAAGGTGGGAATGGTCGGTCATTGAATTCAGCTCCTTTGCCTGTATTGTAACATAAGTTGGGGGTTCAGGATTCAGGTTGATGGGTTCAGGGTTAGCTCCGGGACGGCTCCGTCCACTGATTATGAATGAAAGCTCGGCTCTCTAGTTGGAGTGAGGCGTGAGGCGTGGTGGTGCGGCGCATAAAAATCAAAAGCGCCGCAGAATTTTGATAGCGCTTCGCGCCGTCGTCATTTCGAGCGAAGTCGAGAAATCTTTTTCGTTCGCGATCAGGCGGATTATGTTTGTAAACCCTAAACGGGAAACCTGTTATCCTCAAGACCTTCGGGCATCGCCCCATATTATATTCGCGGCGAAGCCGCCACCAGCATTCCTCGTTCGAGCCGGATTTTTCATTCGGAGTCAAAGGGGAGCACGCCCTAGGGGCTAACCATGAACTTTGAAGTTTGAAAGTAGGGGTAAGTAGCTAGGGATGAGTGGCTAGGGATTAGAAGTCTCAAGTGACTAGTGACTGGCATGCCAGCTCATGGCATCGTCATTACTTATACTTCGCGGCGCTTTCATCATTTTATGCGCCGTACCACCATTTCTAATTTCTCATTCAATCGAGGCTTTCATCCGCAATCAAGGGACGCCCCGCCCCATGGGCTAACCCTGAACATAATCCTATCAACAAACGATTCGATTTATGTTAATATAATAGAGTACATTCATGATGGGGTTGTGCGCGCAAGGAGGCGGGAGAGATCGAAAAAGAATATCAGGTGAATCTTCCAGTCTTCGAAGGGCCGCTGGATCTTTTGCTGCACCTCGTGACGAAGAACCGGATCGATATCCATGACATACCGATCCATGAGATCACCGAGCAGTATCTCGCGTATCTCCGGAAAGCGCAGGAGCTCGATCTGGAGCTGGCGAGCAGTTTCTTCGCCATGGCCTCGACGCTCATCTTCATCAAGTCGCGGATGCTGCTCCCGAAGCGGCGGCAGGAGGCGGCCGATGAGACAGAAGACCCGAGAGCTGAGCTCGCGCGGTCGCTCGAAGAATTCAAGCGGATGAAGGAGATCAAGGGACGCATCGAGGAACTCATCGAAGCCGAGCGGCCGTACTGGAAGAAAGAGCCAGAGGCTATGAAGGGCGGGCTGTATCAGGGGCGGATTTCCCTCTTGAAGCTGCGCGCCGCCTTTCTCTCGCTCTATGACTCTCTCCATGAAGAGGAGGAAGAAATCCTCGCTCCCGAAGAGGTGTCGATGGAGCAGGAAATGGAGACACTGAAGGAAACGCTCTCGCGACTTCGCCGTGTGGATTTCACGCAGTATTTCCGGCGGCTGAAGACACGCCTCCGCCTCGCCGTTACCCTCGTGGCACTCCTTGAACTGATCCGTCTTGGAGAGGCGAGGGTGATCGAAGGCGCAGGGGGACTGGAAATCGTGAGGGATTAGAAATCTCAAGTGACTGGTGACTAGAATACCACTTTCAGGTATCGCCACTATCTATACTTCGCGGCGCTTCTATATTTTTATGCGCCGCACCACCATTTCTAATTTCTCATTTAAACAGAGTCTTCATCCTTAATCGAGGGTTAGCATAAACCTTACACCCATCACCTACAAAGGACAATTATGACAAATACATTGCTTCAGCTATCAGCACTCATCGAAGCCTTTCTTTTTGCAAAAGGAAGTCCTGTCTCTTTGACCGACATGGCAAAGGCCGTGGGAGAAGACTCTCAGATGATCGAGAAAACGCTCACGCTGCTGTCTGAAAAATATGAAAAGCCAGACTCCGGTTTGACGCTCCATCACACGGGCGCGGGGTACATGCTGGCGACGAAGAAGAAATACGACACATGGCTCTCTTCCCTTCTGGGAAAACAGACGCCGCTCTCGGCTGCGGCGCTGGAGACGCTGGCGGTAGTGGCCTGCAAAGAGCCTGTGACGCGAGTCGAGATCGAGAAGATCCGCGGCGTGGCAGCGGGCCGCGTGCTGGGACTCCTCATGGAGAAGGGCCTCATCGAAGAAAGAGGACGTCTGGATATCCCCGGACGGCCGATCCTTTATGGTACGACGAAGCGTTTCCTCGCCTGCACCGGGCTTTCGGATGTGAATGAGCTCCGGATGCGCTGGCGAGAAGGACTGGAAGAAGGAGAACTATTTTGAAAGAACGTTTACAGAAGGTATTGAGCCATGCGGGCATCTGTTCCCGCCGCAAGGCAGAAGAACTGATCGAGGCGGGACAGGTCCGTGTGAATGGCAAGGTCATCCGCGAGCTGGGGAGTGAAGCCGATCCTGTTTCCGATCGTATCGAGGTTGCCGGAGAGCGCATCCGTCCTGAGCGGAAACGCTATTTCCTTTTCTACAAGCCGGATAATGTCATCACGTCCGTCACCGACCCGCAGGGGCGGCGCACGGTCATGGACTATTTCAGAAATATCCGTGAGCGCATTTTCCCGGTCGGACGTCTTGACTATCACTCCGAAGGACTGCTCCTCATGACGAATGACGGCGAGCTCGACAACATCCTGACGCATCCGAAGCATGAGGTCAAAAAGGTATATGAAGTCACAGTCCGTGGGAAATATTCACTGAAACTGGCGGATAAAATGTCGAAAGGCGTGCGCATCGACAGCGGGGTGACTGCGCCGTGCGAGATTGAAGTCCTGGGCTATGATAAGGAGAAGAATAAGACAAAGGTACGCATGACGCTCCACGAAGGGAAGAACCGTGAGATCCGTAAAATGATGGCGGCATTCCACTATCCTGTATTCGGACTGAAGCGCGTGCAGTACAGCTTCCTGACGCTTTCTGGCGTCTCCCGCGGGGAATACCGCCGCCTGTCCTTAGAGGAGGTCAAGAAACTGTATGAGCTCCACAAATAAAAAGATCGCCATCATCGGAGCCGGCGTGGCGGGACTTCTGGCCGCTGTCACGGCAGCGGACCGGGGAGCCAAGGTCATGCTCTTTGAAAAAATGCCGAAGGTCGGCCTGAAGATGGGCATCACCGGAAAAGGCCGCTGCAATCTGACAAACAGCGCGCCCATCATGGATTTTATAGGGAAGACGCCGGGCAATGGGAAATTTCTCTACAGTGCCTACGAAGCCTTCTCGAATACAGACCTGCTGGAGCTGCTCCATGGCTATGGCCTTGCGACCAAAGTCGAGCGCGGCGGACGTGTCTTCCCTGCCAGCGATGATGCACAGGAGGTGCGCCACCTTTTCATGCGCCTTCTCAAAGAAAAGAAGGTCGAGCTTCACTTGGAGGAGCCGGTGTCTCATATCGTCGTCACAGATGGCAGGGCAAAGGGCGTCGTCACGAAGAAGGGACGCTGTGATGCCGATGCCGTGATCCTGACGACCGGCGGCGCTTCGTACCCGCGTACGGGCTCGACGGGAGACGGGTATCGGATGGCCGGGGAGATCGGGCACAAGATCACGACCATTCGTCCTGCCCTCATCCCTCTCGTCACGAAGGAAAGCTGGCCGAAAGACCTGCAGGGGCTCTCCCTCAAGAATGTCACACTGTCTCTTTCCGCCGGCGGGCGCAGAAAGGCAGAGGAATTCGGAGAGATGCTCTTCACCCATTTTGGGATCACCGGCCCCATTGTGCTCTCCCTCTCGGATAAAGCCTCCCTTTGGCTCTCGCAGGGACATCCCGTGGAAGCGACGCTCGATCTCAAGCCTGCGCTCACGCAGGAAATTCTCGATAAGCGTGTCCTGAGAGATCTGGAAAAGCATCACCTGAAGCAGATGGCCGGCGCGCTCGTCGAGCTTCTCCCACATCGCATGATCGACGTCGTGCTCTCACTGGCAGGCATCCCCAGGGATCTTCCCGTCAGTGAACTCAAGAAAGCCCAGCGCGCGTCCCTCGTGCAGACGATGAAGTCCATGAAGCTCACCATCACGGGTACACGGCCCATCGACGAAGCCATCGTGACGGCTGGCGGTATCTCCGTCAAAGAGGTGAATCCGTCCACCATGGAATCAAAGAAAGTGGCAGGACTCTACTTCGCCGGAGAGGTTCTCGATATCCACGCCTTCACTGGCGGCTACAATCTGCAGGCGGCCTTCTCGACCGGACACCTGGCAGCGGAAAGTGCAGCTGCATCATTAGTGACTAGTGACTAGTGACTAGTGACTGGTGACTGGTGACTAGTGGCTAGGGATTAGTGGCGCAGGGGGACTGGTGAATAAAAGACTTCAGACTCCCGCATCGTCATTTCGAGCGAAGCGAGAAATCTTCCTTGCAGACCGCTAAACAAAGAATGTGTGAAAGCAGAAATACGTAACACCAAGATGCCGTTTCCCACCAGTGCCTATGTGATACTAACCGCGGTGCCATAGAGATGGAGGGCTACGCTTGAGATGACAACGTCGCGAAGCGTTATCAAAATTCTGCGGCGCTTCATTATTTTTCGCGCCGCACCAACATTTCGCATTTCGCATTTCTCATTTCTAATTTCTCATTCAAGTGAGAATTTCAATCGTAAGCAAGGAACGGCACGCCCCAACGGGCTAACCCTGAACCAATCAAATTCATATAAAGGAGATCATCATTTATGCGAAAATTATCTATCGCTATCGACGGTCCGGCAGGGGCCGGCAAGAGCAGCGTGTCGAAGATCCTCGCATCACGCCTTGGCTATGCCTATCTTGATACCGGAGCGATGTATCGTGCGGTCACCTACGAAGCCCTGAAGAAGGGCCTGACGGATCCGGCGGAAATCACCGCTATGACCGAAGCGCTCGACATGGAAGTAAAGCCCGCTGCGGATGCCATGCATGTCATCGTGGATGGGGAAGATGTGACGCCCTTCATCCGCACGCCGGAAGTTTCCGGGCATGTATCGGAAGTCTCTGCCATCGGCGGCGTGCGCACGGCGATGGTCGCCATCCAGCGCCGCCAGGCCGAAAAAGGCGGCATCGTCCTTGACGGTCGTGACATCGGGACGACTGTCCTGCCGAAGGCCGATGTGAAGATCTTCCTCACCGCCTCCGTCCACACCCGTGCGCTTCGCCGCTTCAAAGAGCTCGAAGCCCTGCATCCGGAGCTTTCTCTCGAAGACATCGAAGCCGATGTGGCCAAGCGCGACTACAAGGACAGTCACCGCGAGATCTCCCCCCTGAAGCAGGCAGAGGATGCCATCCTTCTTGATAATGGCGACCTCACGCTCGAAGGCACCGCAGAAGCCATGATCGCCATCTGTGAGAAAAAGTTTCCTGGGTTTAGTAAGTGAGTGACTAGGGATTAAGGACTGGACATAGAGACTTGAAGACATCAGAAATCTAAAGTATTGCGATTTGTCAACTTATGGACTTGGTTAGAAGTGAGAAGCGTGAAGTGAGAAGTGGTGGAAGGGGCGCACAATTTTCAATACCCCTTATTATATAAAATGGCTTGTTCATCATTTATATAAAACTCTACGGCGCTTCCTAATTTTATGCGCCGTACCTTCACTCCTAACTCCTAACTTAATTCGGAAGTTGACTTAAATGTCAGTTAATTAGAAAACGCAATAATAGTCTTATAATCTTCTTGTCTGCTTGCGCTTTATCAACTGCAAACGGCTAACAGCCAACCACCATTTTCAAACGAGGTGAATCCTATGGGCTATGCTATTGTCAGAGCCATTTTAAATTTCTTCTTCTTCGTCATCTTCGGTCTCAAGGTCGAAGGGCGGGAGAATGTGCCTCAGACCGGGGCCATCATCGTTGCGCCGAACCATAAGAGCTACTGGGATCCTCCTGTCGTCGGCGTGGCTTTTAATACCCGCATTATCCACTACATGGCGAAGGAAGAACTTTTCAAAAATCCATTTTTTGGCTGGCTGATCCGTCAGTTCGGCACTTTCCCAGTGAAGCGCGGCAGCGTCGATCGCGCGGCTGTGCGTCAGGCCATCAAGGAAATCAAGGAGGGCAATCCTCTCGGCATTTTCCCGGAAGGTACCCGCATCAAGAGAGAGGGACTCGGCCGTTTCCACACGGGCATGGCATCCCTCGCCCTCATGACCGGCACTCCGGTCATCCCTGTCGCCGTCCTCGGCACGATGGACCTGCCTCGTAAAAACGGTCCCTTTGCCGTCCTCATCGGCAAGCCGATCGAAGTCAAAAAGCAGCGTCCGACCGATGAGAAAGTGGCTGAGCTCAATGACATCGTGAAGGCAGAAATTCAAAAACTGATGGATGATTATAAAAAGTGACTAGGGACTAGTGACTGGTGGCTGGTAACTGGTAACTGGTAACTGGTAACTGGTGACTGGTGACTGGTGACTAGTGACTAGTGACTGGAATGCCAGCACAAGGCACCACCATTTCGCATTTCTAATTTCTCATTCGATCGAGGCTTTCAAACGTAATCAAGGGGCGAGCCGCCCCATGGGCGAACCCTGAACCCTTTATTTTGCTATTGAATTTTTTTATTTCAAACATAATGCCTGCTCTATAGCGGGCGCTTCAATTGAGAATTAAAATCATGGAAATCTATAAATCGAAAGTGATGGGCTTCTGCTACGGCGTGAAAAGAGCCATGAAAATCGCGGAAAATGCGGCAAATTCGGGCATTAAGGCCGTTACCTACGGTCCCATCATTCACAACCCGCAGGTGGTCGGCCGGCTTTCTGAAAAAGGCGTGCATCCGGTGGAAGACCTGGATACTTTGACCGATGAAACTGTAATAATTCGCTCGCACGGAGTGGGCCCTTCGTGCTATAATAAACTCAAGTGCAAAAATCTGGCCCTAATGGACGCGACGTGCCCTTTCGTCAAAAGAAACCAGGAGATCACCAAAGACCTTGTGGCTGATGGAAAGACCGTCGTACTCATCGGTGAAAAGAAGCACCCGGAAATGAAGAGCGTAGCGGAGTGGGCAGTGGGTCATTCCTTCCAGGTAGAAACCCTCGAAGATGTAGACCAGCTTCCAGACATGGAAGAGGCGCATATCGTCACGCAGACCACATTTTCGGTGGCTTTGGCTGACCAGCTGGTGCAGGCGATCCGGCAACGGATCCCGCATGTGTTTCTTCACAAATCCATTTGTGATGCGACCATGCAGCGGCAGCAGGCGGCGCGTGAGCTGGCGAGGAAAGTAGATGTGATGATTGTCATCGGCGGGCGCAACAGCGCTAATACCAGCCGACTGGCAGACGTATGCAGGAGCGAAGGCGCCTGCGTCCATCATATCGAAACGGCAGAGGAACTAAAATCTGAATGGTTCCAAACCCGGGACAAGATTGGCATCACCGCCGGTGCATCCACACCGGACTGGATCATAGAGGAGGTAGTTTTTATTATGGAAAACATGAAAGAAATGCTGGAACAGGAAGAAATGAACCTGGACGTGCATAAAGGCAGTGTAGTAGAAGGGGAAGTTGTCGACGTACTCGATGACAAAGCCTATATTTCCTTCGGCTACAAAACAGAAGCTGTACTGCAGGCTCATGAATATGCATTCCCGGCACCAGCATCTCTGAAAGACGTACTCAAAGTTGGCGACAAACTTCGTGTACAGATTGTCAGCGGTGTCAAAGAAGACAGCACCATTTACGTATCCAAGATCAAAGTTGACCGTCTGGCTGACTGGGATGTTGTTGAAGAAGCTTTCGAAAAAGGCGAAGCTGTAGAATGCGAAGGCATCGAAGCGATCAAAGTTGGTCTGCTCGTTCAGCTGAAGTCCCTCCGCGGCTTCATTCCGCTGTCTCAGGGCGACCTGCGCTTCGTTCACTCCCTGCAGAACCTGGTCGGACAGAAATTCCCGGCTAAGATTCTCGAAGTCGACCGCGCTAAGAATAGACTGGTTCTCTCCCGCAAAGCAGTACTGGAAGATGCCAGAAACAATGAAATGGATGAAATCGAAGCTGCTTATGAAAACGGCGACGTTCTTCAGGGCACTGTCAAGAAGATCATGCCATACGGTGCTTTCATCGGCATCAATGGCGTAGAAGGCCTGCTCCATATCTCCGATATCTCTTGGAAGAAGATCGGCAAAGTGGAAGACGTCCTCAAACCAGATCAGGTGATCGACGTCAAGATCAAATCCTTCGATCGTGAAAAGCAGAGAATCTCCTTCTCTCACAAAGACTGCCTCCCGAATCCATGGGAAACCGCTGTCACCAACCACGCTGCTGATGACATCGTAGACGCTAAAGTCGTCAAGATTCTGGAATTCGGCGTTATCGTTGAACTCGAAGACGGCCTCACCGGTCTGCTCCACATCAATGAAATGACCGACGACCACAACAAGAAACCGGGCGACATCTGCCAGGTCGGCGATGATCTGAAAGTCAAGATCATCAACATCGACGAAGCTCGCAGAAGAATCTCCTTCTCCCTCGTCAAAGCACCAGCTCATGATGCTGAATAAGAGAAAATGATAAAAACCGCGTTGCGCCGATGCGCAATGCGGTTTTTTATTGGCTATGGCAGTAGAAACGCTACAGCCGCCAGTGACTTTATGGGGAGTATGGGATGCTCCGAAGTGAAAAACACGGGATTACTTGACTTTGCTTCTGGCCTATCATACAATTTTATTTACAGTGAAAATGGGAAAGTGTTGCTTCTCTCTTTGGAGAGGGTCGGTTGCAGGAAGCCGGAAAGGAGCACGTTCCCTGGTTAAGGAAACACGGATTCAATCGTTATCGGATTTTATTCTTGGATTTTTATACAGAGCGAGGGGACATTCGACGCGAATAGCGAGCTATTTAAGGAGAATGTCGACGACACTATGTATAAAAATCCATATGAAATCTGATTCTGCGATTTAATCAGCGTTTCCTTAATATATGATTTCCATAGAAAAGAAAGGAATGGGCTCATGAGTAAACCTCTCGTAGCCATCGTCGGGCGGCCGAATGTTGGCAAATCGACTTTGATCAATGGGCTGGCGCAGCGTCGCGTGTCCATCGTAGAAGATATCCCGGGCGTCACCCGTGACCGCATCTATTGTGATGTGAAATGGCTGAACCGCGAATTTACCCTGATCGATACCGGCGGTATCGAGTTTAGAAATGAGAAAGACCAGATCTCGAGCGGCATCCGCCAGCAGGCGGAGCTGGCGATGGAAGAGGCGGATGTGATCCTCTTCGTGCTTGATGCACGCGCCGGACTGACGTCAGATGATGAGATCATCGCTGGGATTCTGCGCCGCACGGGGAAACCGGTCGTCGTGGCTGTCAATAAAGTGGACAGCGAGAATCAGGAGATGGATGTATACGAATTCTATTCGCTGGGGCTGGGGGATCCGATCGGGATTTCCGCAGTAAACCGTCTCTCTTTCGGCGAGCTTTTGGATCGGATCACGGAAGGTTTCCCCGAGCAGACGGAGGAGGAGTCGGAAGATATCATCCGCACCGCCATTGTGGGACGCCCGAATGTCGGGAAGTCAACCTTGATCAATTCGCTTCTGGGCTATGAACGCTCGCTCGTGGCGGATGAAATGGGGACGACGCGAGATGCGGTCGATTCACTCTGGACTTACAAGGGAAAGACCTTCATCCTGGTCGATACGGCGGGTATGAGAAAGAAGAGCAAGATCGATGAGCCGCTGGAAAAATACAGTGTCATCCGTTCTATCCGCGCCATCGATAACTGCGATGTGGCGATTTTCGTGCTGGATGCGATCGATAAGCTGACGGAGCAGGATAAGAAGATCATCGGCTATATCCATGAGGCAGGGAAGGGGCTGCTCCTTTTCGTGAACAAATGGGATGCGGTCGCCAAAGAGACGAATACGATGGTGGAATTCGAAAAGGAAATCAAGAATGGCCTGCCCTTTGCGTCCTATGTGCCGATGCTCTTCGGCTCGGCGCTGACAAAGCAGCGCATCCATCGTCTGGGGGATATGATTTACAATGTAGCTGAGCAGCAGAGTCTGCGCATCCCGACGTCGGTCCTGAATGACCTTCTGGAAGATGCGAAGATGGTGAATCCGCCGCCGGCACATTCTGGCCGTGTGGCGAAGATCTACTACATGACGCAGGTGGGAATTCGTCCGCCGACGTTCGTCATGTTTGTGAATGATGCGAACCTCATTCATTTCTCTTATGTCCGTTTCATCGAGAACCGGCTGCGTGAGTCCTTCAGCTTCGAAGGTACGCCGATCCGCATCGTGGTACGAAGCAAGAAGGATGGTGAAGAGGCGTGATGGATGGCATAGTTTGGATCGTGCTGGCGTACTTCATCGGCGCGGTGCCAAGCGGATATATTATCGGACGTGTATTTTATGGCGTGAATCTGAAGAAGGTGGGGAGCGGCAATATCGGTGCGACGAATGCGTATCGTGAGCTGGGCGCCGTCGCGGGCCTTTCCGTCTTTATCTGCGACTTTTTGAAGGGATTCCTTGCGGTGCATCTGGGGATGCCGGATCCTACGCTGGTGCTTGCGTGTGCGATCTTTGCGATCGTCGGCAATGACTGGTCCGTTTTCCTGAAATTCAAGAGCGGCAAGGGCGTCGCCTGCGGCGTGGGCGCTTTCGCCTACATCTGCGCTCCGGCTGTGCTGGCGGCCTTCCTCGTATGGCTTGCCATCTTCAAGTGGAAGCACATCGTTTCCCTTGGCTCCATTGTGGCAGCGCCGGTCGTAGCGATCGTCATGTTCTTCATGGATAAGCCGATCGAGTATGTGGCATTTGCTGCAGTCGCAGCCATCATCATTATCGGCAAGCACAAAGACAATATCGGGCGGCTCCTTCGCGGAGAAGAGAAGCCGATTTCCCGGGAAAAGAGGTAGCAGATGAAAGTAGCTATGATAGGTGCCGGCGGCTGGGGGACAGCGATGATGATCTCCCTCGCAGCGCGGCATGATGATCTTTTCATGTACTGCAGAAATCCGAAAACAGCACAGGAAATGCAGAAGAGCCGCGAAAATACGAACTACCTTCCGGGCTGCCGCATCCCGCTCCACGTGAAGATCACGAGCAGTCTGGAGACGGCGGTGAAGGGGGCAGGCTGCGTCATCCTCTGCACACCGTCGCATGCAGTCGAAGCCACGGCGGAAAGTCTCGTGCCGTGGCTGGAGAAGGATACCGTCGTCGTCTGTGCGTCCAAGGGACTTGCGGATCATGCCGGTCATCGACTTTCCGAGGTCATCACGGATAAGGTGAAGGGCATCACGAAAAAAATCGTCGTCCTCTCCGGGCCGAACCATGCCGAGGAAGTCGGTCGTGGGCTGCCGTGTGCGACCGTCGCCGCGTCCGAAGTGCCGGAAGCGGTACAGGTGGTGCAGGACCTTTTCATGAGCCCGGTCTTCCGCGTGTATCGCAGCGATGACATCAAAGGTGTCGAGTACGGCGGCGCGCTGAAGAATATCATGGCGCTCGCCTGCGGTGTGCTGGATGGCATCGGCCTCGGCGATAACAGCCGCGCGGCTCTCATGACACGCGGGCTGGTCGAAATGACCCGCTTCGGCGTACACTTCGGCGCGCAGATGACGACCTTCTTCGGCCTTTCCGGGATGGGAGATCTCGTCTGCACCTGCACGTCTGTCCACAGCCGCAACCATACCGCCGGTATGATGATGGCAGAAGGCAAGACGGCGAAGGAAATCACGGAAGGCACGAATATGATCGTAGAAGGCATCCGCACGGCGCGTCTGGTGCATGACATCGCTGTCCGTGAGCATATCGATATGCCGATCACCGAAGAAGTCTGTCATCTGATCGATGGCGACCACACGGCATTGGAAGCTCTCGAAGCCCTCATGCGCCGCGCCAAGAAAGCGGAGTCTGAGACGTATCCGATGTAATAGTGACTAGTGACTGGTGACTAGTGACTAGTGACTAGGGATTAGGGGCGCAAAGTGACTGGTGACTTACATGCCACTTTCGGTCATCGCCCTATTTATACTCCGCGGCGCTTCTGATTTTTATGCGCCGCACTACAACCCCGAACCCCAAACCCTGAACCCTGAACCTTCTCCCTCAAAGAGCCCCGGCTAAAGTCGGGTGCTCTTTTTTATTTTCCTATGCTATAATAGAAGCCATGGAACAGAAAAAATTATCACAGAAGAAAACCGTGTCCTTCATCACACTGGGCTGCAAGGTGAACCAGTATGACAGTGACGCGATGCGTACCCTTTTCGTCCGGAACGGGTACAGCCCGGCAGAAGGCGATGACGCGGATGTCTATGTCATCAATACCTGCTCTGTCACCAGCGTCGGTGACAGAAAATCTCGCCAGATGGTGCGCCGCATCCGCCGCGCGCACCCGGATGCCATCATTGCCGTTGCCGGCTGCTATGCGCAGCTCGCGCCCGAGGTCTTTGAAGAGATGGGGGACGTAGATGTCATCGTCGGCCACCAGAACCGCACGCATATCGTCGAGTACGTCGAAAAAGCGCGGACAAGCGACAAGCCGCTGAATGAAGTCGTGGACATCATGAAGGTGAAAGATTTCGAAAATATGGAGGTCGACCCGGAAGGAGAGGTCAAGACCCGCGCTTTCATCAAGGTGCAGGAAGGCTGCGACAACTACTGCACCTTCTGCATCATCCCCTATGCGCGAGGCAAGCTGAAGTCCAGAAAGCAGGAGGATGCCGTTTCAGAAATCAAAAAGCTCGTCGATCGCGGCTATCGCGAAGTCGTGCTGACAGGCATTCATCTTGGCAACTACGGCAAGGATCTCCATGACGGGACTTCCCTTTCCAGCCTCGTCGCTGAGCTTGTGAAGATCCCGGACCTTCTCCGCATCCGCTTAGGCTCTATCGAGTCTGTCGAACTCTCCGAAGAGCTGATCCAGATCATCGAGAATGAGCCGAAGGTGTGCCGCCATCTCCACCTCCCCATCCAGTCGGGCTCGGACAGCGTGCTGAAAGGCATGAACCGCCATTACCGCCTGGCCAAATACAAGGCACTCATTGCCGAGCTGCGTGACAAGATCCCGGGGCTTGCTCTGACAACGGATCTCATCGTCGGCTTCCCGGGAGAAACGGAAGAAAACTTCAAGGAGACACTGGAAACACTGAGGGAAATCCGCTTCTCCGGCATCCACGTCTTCCCGTACTCCCAGCGTACCGGTACCCCGGCGGCAACATATCCGGACCAGGTATCCAATGAGGTGAAAAAGGAGCGCGTCCATCGCGTACAGGAGCTGGAAAAAGACATTGCGAAAGACTACCGTGAACAGTTCCTCGGCAAGGTCGTCCATGTCCTCGCCGAAGAAGTCAAGAACGGCTGGTACGAAGGCCTCACGGATGAATACATCCGCGTCACCATC
>ULSB01055721.1_pt1 | contig 15816 bp, 10 predicted proteins | sample 1955741 | NCBI WGS metagenome assembly ULSB01 (sample SAMEA4835691, study PRJEB28245) | human gut metagenome | biome: gut microbiome; material: fecal sample | place: Denmark | collected 2008
CACTTTCCAGAAGTTCCACCGCACAGGGAATCCCGGGATATGAAAACTTCTGTAAAAGAAACGCTTCCCGGCGCAGTTTTTCCCTGTCACATATACTTACCTTGACTGCATACCGCTTTCCGGATCCAGTTTTCTCTGCAAGATAAACGACAGACGTTGCCCCTCTTCCGAGCACTGACAGCAGGCGATACTTCCCTCCCGGAAGTTCTACTTTTCCAATGATCCCGCCTCCTCTTTTTACGTCAAAGTGTTTGTCAGTCCGATATTCTGTTTTTGTACATGGATATAAATTGAGCCGAATGGCTCTTCGATAGAGTAATATAGAATCGATTTTTCAGGACGAATGTCCAAGCGGATGAAAAATCGTGATGTAAGTATAACACAACAGCCGCCGTTTCCGCAAGAACTACAGAAGCCGACGGCTGCCAAAAAAATCGCCTGTTTTTTATCTATTTTTTCCCTCTTGACGAATCTTACATCCGTTCCGGTGCCGAGAATCCCAGCAGGTCGATGCAGGTCTCAAGTACCTCGCGGACAAGATCCAGCAGTGCCAGGTAAGATGCTTTTCTTGCCTCATCCTGCTCACTTAAGATCTTGGTCTCGTGGTAGAAGTGATTGAACTCGTTTGCAAGCTCGTAGATATAAGCACAGATCTTATGCGGTGCTTTCTCCTCGAATGCGTTCTCCACAACGCCGTTGAAACGGGATACGGAAAGCATCAGAGCTTTCTCGCTGTCGCTCTTCGGTGCCAGAAGTGCGCCTTTCTTCAGTTCATTTCCCTCTTCTTTATATTTTCCGAGGATGGATTTTGTACGAACGATCGTGTACAGGATGTACGGACCGGTGTTTCCCTCGAAGGAAGTAAATCTCTCAACATCGAATACATAATCTTTCGATGCCTGGTTGGACAGGTCACCGTATTTAATAGCAGACAGTCCGACAATCTGTGCCGTTCCTCTTGCATCCGTATCTTTTACGCTGCGGTTCTCCACGATCTTCTGATACATCTCATCGTTGATCTCGCCGATCAGACGCTCCAGACGCATAACGCCGCCCTCACGGGTCTTGAACGGTTTTCCGTCTTTTCCGTTCATGGTACCAAAGCCGATAAAGGAAAGAACGGTATCATCATTCACCAGTTTTGCTTTTCTTGCACAGCGGAAACACTGTACGAAGTGAAGCTCCTGACGTTTGTCTGCCAGATAGCAGATCTCGTCCGGCTTGTACAGTTTCATACGCTGGATGATGGTTGCCAGGTCTGTCGTATCATACAGAGCTGCTCCATCGGATTTTAAGATCATGCACGGCGGGATCTCTTTTGTGTCTGTCTCTTCTTTGACATCAACAACGAGTGCGCCCTGGTCATAATGTGCATAACCATTGTCTTTCAGGTAATCTACCATGTCTGGAATGTACTCCTGTGCATCGGACTCACCCATCCACAGATCGAAATGAACGTCGAGATTTCCATAGTTCTTTTTCAGATCGGCAACAGAAACGTTCATAATGTGTTTCCAGATCGCACGATATCCTCTTCTGCCCTGCTGCAGCTCTCTCGTTGCCTCGAGTGCACGTTTCTTATAGTCCTCGTCCTCTTTCGATTTGCCGCTTGCGCAAGGATAAATCTCCTCGAGCTCGCTGATCGTAAACGGTGCTTCCTCCGGGTACTCTCCCGTAAAGGACTCATCAAAATAAACAAGCTCCGGATGGCGCTCCTGCAGCTCGGTGATGATCAGTCCCATCTGCAGACCCCAGTCTCCAAGATGAACGTCACCGATCATGTTGTGGCCCATGAAGCGTCCCATACGCTTGATGCTCTCGCCGATGATCGCGGAACGGAGATGGCCGACGTGAAGCGGTTTTGCCACGTTTGCTCCGCCGTAATCTACGATGATGGTTTTCGGATTTTTTGCTTTCTCTACAGAAAGATCTTCGTCGTTCTGCATTTTGGAAAGATAATCTGCCAGAAATTCCGGGTTGATTTTCAGGTTGATGAATCCCGGTTTTACGGCTTCAATTTCACCGATCACGCTGTGATCGGTCACTTTTTCTACAACTGCTTCAGCCAGCTGGATCGGTGCTTTGTGGTATGCTTTTGCAGCTGCCATTGCGCCGTTGCACTGGTATTCGCACAGATCCGGGCGGTTGGAAACGGAAACCCTTGCATAGGACGGGTCCATCTCCGCAGCGGTAAAGGCTTTTACCAGCTCTTCCTGGATAAGATCGATCAGTTTTTTCATAATGTTTCCCTCATTTTCTTCTTTACTGCAGAATCATCTGTTCTGCGTTTTGTTTCCGCGCGCTGCGCCGGGCTTCTTCCTCTTCTTTGATGCCGCTTTTCTGATAACAGTACTGGATGATATCTCTTCTTCGGATGATGCCGATGAAGATTCCCTCGTCATCCACAACTGGAACGAAATTCTGCCGCATGGACATCTCGATCAGGTCCTCGATGTTGCTGTTGATGTTGACGGACTCATAATTCCACCGTTTCGGAACCTGCCAGAGCGGGATATCCTCTGCTTCATGGTAATTCAGCAGATACCGTTCTTTTATGATGCGGAGCAGATCTCCTTCCGTCAGTGTTCCCACGTAGCAGCCCTTTTTGTTCAGTACCGGAACCGCCGTGTATTTATGATATTCGATCTTCTCGATGGCCTGCCGAAGTGAGCAGTCGTCATACAGATAAGCCGTTTCACTTTTCGGTGTGATAAAAAACAAAATATTCATTCGCGTATACTCCTTTTCGTTGGTCATACTCTTGTTTGATTATACCATAAACGAATGTGAAATGTCTTTGAATCTTTCTTATATTTTCATAAACATACCGAATCCGAAACTCGAATGCCTCTTTGCTGCGCCGCAAATTGCGCTTATTTTCCAGTATAACCGACTTTCCGCAAAAAGTAAAGATCTTAAGTTTCATCCGCACACGCCGCACAAAAAATCCGCACGGATCCAGCACCTACGCTGTACCCGCACGGATTTTTCAACTCTTTTTTGTTCTATTCTCTTCGCAGCGCATCGATCGGATTCAGGTTCGCTGCTTTTACCGACGGCAGCAGTCCGAATACGATACCGATCACCATGGAGAAGACCACGGAGAAAATGATTGCCGGAATACTGATCGCCACAGGCGTCTGCGATACCCTCGAAATCACCTGTGCCATGATAATGCCGCCCAGCACGCCGAGCAGTCCGCCGATGCTGGTGAGCACCGCCGCCTCGGTCAGGAACTGGAACAGAATTCTGCGTTTTCTTGCTCCGATCGCCTTTTTCAGGCCGATCTCGCTTGTACGTTCCGTTACAGATACCAGCATAATATTCATAACACCGATACCGCCGACCAGAAGCGAAATGCTCGCGATCCAGATCAGCTGCTGGTTCGTGCTCTGGCCTAACTCCTGCAGACTCTTTGCTTTCTCCAGCAGATCCTCTGCCTGATAGGAAAGAGAATCAGTTGTATTGGTCACGGATTCGTTCATGATATCCGCTGTTGTCTTTCCCACCGTGCTCATATCCTCAGTCGTTTTTGCCATCACAACGGCATTTTCCGGTTCATCATACTGGAATACGATCGGCCAGCAGACATCCGGCATCAGCACCAGCGGATAAGATTCCTGATTGTACGTATAGTAGTCATCTCTGGAATTGATGACCGGCTGGAACGAATCGGCTTTTTTGATCACGCCGATCACCGTGAACGGCTCTCCCATGATCTCGATCGTTTTGCCGACCGGCGACTCATCCGGGAAGAGTGTCAGCACTGCGGTATCGTCGAGGAGGACAACTTTGTGGGTCTTCGAGAAATCGCTCTCCACAAAGCCGCGTCCCTGATAAATCTGATATCCGCACGTCGACAGATAATTTTCATCCACGCCAAGCGCCTTCGCACTGTCCAGTGTTGTGTTTCCTTTTGCGATGCCGCTCACATACGTTCTTTCGGTGTAAAACGATGCATTTTCCACCTGATCCTGCTCGCGGATCCGCTTTTTCTGATCATCGGACAGTTTCGACACGCCGCTTGGCAGTCCGTTGTCCATCCAGTAATCACCGTCGCCCTGCTTTAAGCTGACGGTCACGTTGTTGTTTCCGGCTCCGATCAGGTTCTGTTTGATCTGCTCATTCGTTCCCTTGATCGTGGAGACAATTGAGATGATCGACGCAATTCCGATGATAATGCCCAGCATCGTCAGGAAGGAACGCATTTTGTGTGACCAGATTCCCTGAAAGGAAAGTCTTACATTTTCTAACATAATGCGCCTCCTTAACTGTTGTAATAATCCGATGAACTGGATTCCTTCGTGTCTGCGCCTTCCACCACGGTTTTGCCGTACGGAAATGCAATGTAATCCTCTTCGGAAAGACCGCTCTTCACTTCGTAATAACTGCCCCACAGAAGTTTTCCGGTTACCACATTCTGTTTCTTTAATTTATCATTTTCATCCCGGATATAAACGAATTTCTGTCCGTTTTCCTCGCGGATGAATTCTTTGCTGACGTACAGGCCGTTGCCGTTTTCTACATCGTTTCCGACAGTGATTGCAATCTCGATCCAGTCACCGTTTTCAAAACCTTCTCCGCCTTCCGGGATAACGGCTGTGAACGGATAGAAGGAGGCTGGTGTCTCGCTGTACGACATGTAGCTTGTTGTCGGGTACGGAGAAATCTCGGTTACGGTTGCCGCTGCAAAAGCACCCGAAGACCAAGAAGTCACGTTGAGTTCATCGCCGACTTTTACCTGATCGAGATACGTCTCGCTTAAGTAGCCGCGCACGTACAGACCTTCGTTTCCACTGACCTGGATAAAGGCGCTTCCGTCGTTGGACGGGTTTTCTGCATTTCCAACCTTCTTTACCACACCGCTGATCGTCGCTTTTACGGTCTGGGAATCCAGGGATTTCTGCGTATTTTTGACTTTGAGTTCCTCTTCCTTCTGATCCAGCTTCAGATTACGGATCTGGCTTTCTTTTTCGCTGATGGCTTTTTTCAACTCATCTTTTGTGTAGGTCATCTGGGTATCATCACCGGAAGAAGTATTGTTATTTGCGCTGCTTCCTGTGGATGATGTAAAGAGGGACTGTACCGATGCTTTTTCACCGTAGAATACGGTTTTTGCTGTCGTCTGCACTGCTTCCGGCACATCTTCGCTCTGCGGTTCCGCTTCCGGTTCTGCCGGGGCTTCGGTCGGCGTCGGCGTTTCCGTCGGAACTGGGGTCTCGCTCGGCACCGGAATTTCTGTTGGAACCGGCTCTGTGGTCGGAATCGGTGTTGTACTTGGTTCCGGGCTGACGGTCGGCTCTGGAGTTACACTCGGTCCCGGAGTTACACTTGGTGTCGGGGTAATCGTTCCTTCTTTTACCGCCACATTTGCAGTGCTGACTGCCATGGAAGTACCCTTGTCATTTTTCGCTGTCACTTCTACTGTATAGATTCCGGCATCCTCTTTTGTGATGTTTTCTTTTGTGTAAGTATCCTTAAAATCTCCGTCGATTGTCTTTCCGTTGTGTTTCCAGACGTATGTGTAAGTGACATCCGTTTCGGTGTTTTCCGTGGAATCGTCTGCCTCACCGCTTCCATTTCCGGCTTCACCCGGCTGTGTCACATCGTCCTCGGACGGACTCTCGGTTCTATCATCCGTTTTATCGTCGGCTTTCTCATCCGGCTTCTCTTCGGTATCTTTCTTCTCATTGATTCCGATTTTCAGCTTCAGCTCGCCGCCCTCTGCCACCTCTGTGTTGGCAAGCGGCGTGGTGATTTTTATTTCCGGTGCATCCGCCGATTCGGATTCTTTCAGACTCAGGACTGCTTCATACGAAGTCTCGTATGCTTTCGCAATCTTCGTTCCATCCTGCTCCCACACGGTTTCCAGCGCCTCTGCGGCTTTGTTTTCCTCATGAATCTCCAGGCGAAACCAGTATCCTTCGCTGTCCTCTTCTTTTTTCGTTCCCTTTTCATCCGCGTATCCTGCCATCTGATTCAGGAATCCGCCTGTCAGGACTGTTCCCGGTGCGCAGAGATAGGTGTATGGGTCTTCCTGCGTTCCTTCTCCTTTGTATGGTTTGGAACCAAATACAAGCTTATTCGTACTGCTGTACAGAACAGCATCCTCGTACGTCGGCTCCGGTTCTGGGGTCGGAATCGGTTCGTCCGGGAAATCCGGATCGATGGGTTCATCTGGAAAATCCGGGAAATCCGGGAAATCCGGCTCCACCGGATTCAGCGGCGTATCCGATACCGGTTTTGTCTTTTTCAGCTTTTCCAGTTCTTTTTCACTCTGCTGGATTTTCAGCTTTGTCTGTGCAAGCTGTAACTGCTGCGTTTCCAGATCCAGCTCGATCATGCTGGTATCGTATGTCATCAGCGTGTCTCCGGCATTTACCACATCGCCCTCTTTGACGAGAACCTGGGAAATGGTCTGGCTGTCGGAAAGATAGATGTTCTGGGAAGCCGTCGAGGTGATCTGGCCTTCCATGTTCATGCTGTCTCCCCAGTAACCACTCGTAAAGTCACTGACCGGATACACTTTTACGGTCGTCTTCTGCGCCTGGCGGATGCCGTAATAACCGCCGACACTGACACCGCCCACGGCAACTGCGGTCACAACTGCAATCGCGGCTTTCTTTGCTGCTTTTCCTTTTTTCATGTTTCAGCCACCTCCTTCGATTTCATCATTCCGTCGCGGATCTCCACGGTGCGCTGTGCCATCGATGCGATCTCCGCGTCATGTGTAATCATCAAGATGCTGACGCCCTCGTCGTTCAGGCTCTGGAACAGCTCCATGACCTGCTCGCCGGAATGGGAGTCGAGCGCTCCGGTCGGCTCATCAGCCAGCAGAATTTTCGGATGGTTGACAATCGCTCTTGCAATCGCCACACGCTGTTTCTGTCCGCCGGAGAGCTGGGTCGGTTTGAAACTCATACGGTCGCCGAGCCCCACCCGCTCGAGGGCAATCGCTGCCCGCTCTCTTCTCTCTTTTTTCGGCACGCCCGCGTACGTCAACGGCAGGCATACATTTTCCATTGCGCTCTGTCTTGCAAGGAGTTGGAAGTTCTGAAAGACAAAGCCGATTTTCTGCAGGCGGATGTCCGACATCTGATTGTCACTGCATTTGCTGATGTCCTGTCCGTCGAGGATCAACCGTCCGCTCGTCGCCTGGTCGAGGCAGCCGACAATATTCATCAGTGTTGTTTTTCCGGAACCGGAAGGACCCATGATCGCAACGTACTCGCCTTCTTCCATGGAGAAGTTGATGTTTTTCAGAACCGGAACCGGGATTTTGCCCTGCATATATTCTTTACAGATATTCTCTAATTCCAGAATCACGGCTGCACCTCCCCGTCATCTGCTGATCCGGCTTCCTGTGTGTCTGCCGGTTCTGCCTCACCATTGTCGGCGCCGCCGATCACGTTCGTTGTATCTTCCTCACCGCTGTACTCTGCGCCGTCCATGGTATTGTCGACCATGCCGTTTTCATCCTGCGTCATACCGTCGTCGACCATTCCATCGTCGTTGTCAAGCATACCGTCATCCTCGCCGCCGGCCGGATTGCTCTGTCCCAGCGAACCATCGGTACTAACGACGGTCTTCATGCCCTCTTCCAGTCCATCCTCCGGGAAGGTGATGGCATCCTCCTCTTTGAGACCATCAGTGATCTGATATTCCATCATATTTTCATCGTATGTTCCCAGCGTTACGCTTCGTTTTTCCAGTTTGCCGTTTCCATCATCGGCCCAGACGTAAGGGTTGCTGTCGACATCGTTGATAAAGTAATCGGACAGCCAGATTCCTGTTTTGACTTCCTGCTGGCCGATATCCGGCTCTACGTAAACGTGCTGGCCGAGCATCAGGCCGTTCGTTCCATCGAGCTGTACATAAAACGGATAGTTGCTTGACTGCGTCATACCGTCTCCCGAACTGCTGTAAACGTTATTGCTTCCTGTCCGTGCATTTTCCCGATCAATCTTTGTCACAGTTCCAGTCCAGGTCTGATTCTCATCTACACGAGAATGCACGATCACCTGGCTTCCTTCGGTAATCGAACCGTCGCTCATATTCTGTTCATTGATCTGGCCTTTTACACGGAAATCTCCCGTTGCAAGAACGGTCAGGAAGGAATTGTCGGAGCTGTCACCGGAGTAAGCGCCGGCGCTGCTGTCATCGTTGTTGATTGATTTTACAACACCGGCGATTTCGCTGATCACGGTCGCATTGGTGATGTTATCGTTTAATTTATCAATCTCCGCCTGTTTTGATTTTCCTTCATATTCTTTTTTCTTTAAATCCAGCTCCGCTTCCTGAATTTCCAGTGTGATGCTTGCCTGCTGGTCTTTTGATGCCTGCTTTTTGTCTTTGTAAAGCTGGTTGATATTGGTATTCATACTTGAAAGTTCATTGTTTATGCGTTCCAGATCCAGCTGCGCCTGCTCGAGGTCACTCTGGAATTTCTCGGTATCGTAGGAGAACAGCGGTGTTCCGACCTGAACCTCCTGACCGACTTCCACATAAACTTCCTTTACCTTTTTCTCGCTGTTTTTCTCTACCTTCCAGGTATTTTCCGACTCCACAACACCGGCATAGCGGTTTTCCATTCCATTTCCAGTTCCCAGATTGGTCAGGGCTTTTACAGTATTGACATAGACGACGTTATCGTCCTCTTTTGTACCGTTTCCAAGGAAATGCCATGTCACTCCCCCTCCGGCTACCGCCAGCACTGCGACTGCACACACAATCGCGATTACTTTTTTCTTCATATGCTTCCTCCCACTTTTCTATTTTACAAATTAATTTTCTGCTTTCCCAAGTTAGTTCTATCGTATCACATTTTGTTTTTTGTTTTCTTACTTTTTCCTTACTCTTTTTTTAGCAAATACTGGCTTTTTCTGAAAATAGATTTTTGTTTTTGTCATTAAAAACCTGCCTCCGTGTTTATGACGGAAAGCAGGTTTTCTTTCGAATCTGTTAGATTTTATTTTTTATGCTACAAGTTTCATCTCCCGCAGAATGCGGTATACGAGATAACAGATCAGCGCTGCACAGACCAGTTTGAACAGAAGCGGAACGACGGCGAACACGATTTTAAATCCAAGCCAGATCACGCCGATCGGGAGAAGAATAGTGGCGCATGCGCCGAGGACTTTTCCTCCAAATTTCAGCAGCAGTCCGACGATCCCAAATAAAATTCCAATTCCGCAGAGCAGACCAAAACAGGTTGCCAGCATGACTAATGTAACTAACATCGTGATCCCTCCTTGTCTTTTTCTCTATGTGCTCCACTTGCTGTGGATGTTTCCGTATCTTTCTTACAAACCATATTGTAGCACTTTTTTCCAGCAAAACAACGGGGAAGACGTGGAAGAATTTCTTAAGTTTTTCTTTACACCGATCGAGTGAAACCTAAAAAAGGACAGACAACGCTGCACTTCTGCAAAATTGTCTGTCCTGTAAATTACAAAATTTTCTTTACTCTTCTGTTGTCTCTTCCTCAGCCTGCGGCTCAACCTCAAGACCAAGCTCTTCCAGCTGTGCTGCGTCAACCGGTGACGGAGCCTCGGTCATCAGGCAGGAAGCATCTTTTACCTTCGGGAATGCGATGACGTCGCGGATGCTGTCCTCTTTTGCCATCAGCATAACGAGACGGTCCAGTCCGTAAGCCAGTCCGGCGTGAGGCGGAACTCCGTATTTGAAAGCATCCAGAAGGAAACCAAATCGCTCATGTGCCTGTTCCTTTGTGAAACCAAGCATCTCAAACATCTTCTCCTGCACATCGTTCTGGTGAATACGAACGCTTCCTCCTCCGATCTCAGTGCCGTTCAGGACGATATCGTAAGCTTTTGCACGAACTGCGCCCGGATCGGTGTCCAGAAGCGGCAGATCCTCGTCCATCGGCATGGTGAACGGGTGATGCATTGCGGTGAAACGATTCTCCTCATCGGACCACTCCAGAAGCGGGAACTCGGTAATCCATACGAAACGGTACTCGTTCTTGTCGAGCAGTCCCATCTGCTCTGCCAGTTCCAGACGAAGTGCGCCAAGAACGTTCCAAACAATCTTGTTGCGGTCTGCTGCGAAGAGAAGAAGGTCTCCAGCCTGTCCGTCCATGGCTTTGATGAGGGCTTCCATCTGCTCCTCTGTCATAAATTTGGAGAAGGAAGATTTCCAGCTTCCATCCTCATGGATTGCAATGTATGCAAGACCTTTTGCACCGTAACCTTTCGCAAACTCAACGAGCTTGTCGATTTTCTTTCTCGGCATTGCGCCCTGTCCCTTTGCGTTAATACCGCGGACAGAACCGCCGTTTTCAAGTGCGCCCTTAAATACAACGAACTCGGTATCTTTTACGGTCTCGGAAACATCAACCAGCTCCATACCGAAACGCAGGTCCGGTTTGTCGGAACCGAAACGGTTCATAGCCTCTTTCCAGGTCATTCTCTGGATCGGGAGCTGTACCTCAACGCCGAGCACCTCTTTGAACAGGTGTGCCAGCAGTCTCTCATTGACATCGATAACATCATCTACATCAACGAAAGCAAGCTCCATATCGATCTGGGTGAACTCCGGCTGACGGTCGGCACGCAGGTCCTCGTCACGGAAACATTTTACGATCTGGATATAACGGTCATAGCCGGAGCACATCAGAAGCTGTTTGAACAGCTGCGGAGACTGCGGCAGTGCGTAGAAGCTGCCTGGATGAACACGGCTCGGTACCAAGTAATCTCTGGCGCCTTCCGGTGTGGATTTCGTCAGCATCGGGGTTTCGATCTCAAGGAAGCCTTCTTTGGACATGAACTCACGGGTGAGCATTGCCACTTTGCTTCTCATGATCAGGTTTCTCTGGATGTCCGGACGGCGCAGATCCAGGTAACGGTATTTCAGACGGAGCTCTTCTCTCGTCTTGGAATCCTCCTCGATCGGGAACGGCGGGGTTTCTGCCTCGGAAAGAATGCGTAAGGACTCAGCCTTTACTTCGAGCTCTCCTGTTGCCAGATTTTCATTGACAGCACCGGAGCGGGCCATAACTTCACCTTCTACGGCGATGACGAACTCGCTGCGCAGTTTTGCTGCTTTCTCAAAACCTTCCTCACTGATCGAGCCGTTCTCAAAGATAATCTGCATAATACCGCTTCTGTCACGCAGATCGACGAAAATAATTCCGCCTTTATTACGGCTCTTCTGTACCCAGCCCATCAGGGTTACTTTTTTTCCGATATCTGCTTTTGTGACTTCCGCACAGCGGCAGGTTCTCTTCAGGCCTTTCATGGATTCAGCCATTTTCTTGTTCCTCCTATTTGGAACTGCGGGCACAAAGAATCTGCATCCGCAGCACATCGTTTTTTCATGCGATTACTATTATTGGATATTCCTTACATTTTGTCAACAAAAAATTCTTCGATCTCAGTGTAGCCCTCGCTGGCAAGCTGCTCTTTCTGGAATTTCTTGTTCTTCTTCATCACGGCGATGTTGATGGCCGTGCCTTCACTTCTCTCTTTTGTCGCCTGCTGAATGATCTTCTGCATTCCCTCTGCCGGCATGTTTTTCTCGATCAGGTACGCTTTTTTCTTCTGTGCGCCCGGGATCTGGTAATCTCTCTCAAGCAGAAGCATAACGATACGCTCAAATCCGATGGAGAATCCGCATGCGCAGGTCTGGTTTCCGGTGAATTTTCCGATCATTTCATCGTAGCGTCCGCCGCCTCCGACAGATCCGCCGTACTCATCCATAGCGATCTCGAAGATCGGTCCGGTGTAGTAGGACATTCCGCGCACCAGAGTCGGATCGAAAGCGATCTTGAATTCTGCGGTCTTCACGGCATTAACACTGTCGATGATGGTCTTCAGGCCGTCTGCGTACTCTTTGTCAAGGAATCCCTCGAGTTTCTCACGGCAATACTCTACGCCTGCGGTATCCGGGGTGATCTCCTCGAACATTTTCAGGTACTTCTCTACGGACTCTTTTGCAAAGCCGGCTTCCTCGAGCTCTTTTGCAACGCCCTCAAAACCGATTTTATCCATCTTATCGAGGATAATAAATACGGTGTCATAGGACTCCTCCGGGAATCCGCTGTAGGCTGCCATTGCTTTTAAGATGCGGCGGTCATTGATACGGATCGTAAAGTTCTTGAAGTCCAGTTTTCCAAGCAGTGTGGTGGTAGCAAGGATCAGCTCAATCTCTGCAAGGTTGGTCGGCTCGCCGAGGATATCGATATCGCACTGCATGAACTGGCGGTATCTTCCTCTCTGCGGACGGTCTGCACGCCATACATTTCCCATCTGAAGTGCTTTGAACGGGGACGGAAGCTCGTTTGCGTTGTTGGAATAGTAACGGCAGAGCGGAACGGTCAGGTCATAACGCAGGCCGCTGTCTACGAGATCGTTTTCTTTCTCAGCGGTCTCGAGTTTCAGCTTCTCTCCTCTTTTTAAGATCTTGAAAATCAGTTTCTCATTCTCGCCGCCCTGTTTGCTGTTCAGGTTTTCGATGTGCTCCACGCATGGGGTCTCCATGGAGGTAAAGCCGAAGGTTCCGTAAGTTTCCTTGATCAGACGGATCACGTAGTCACGGATTGCCATTTCTTTCGGTAAAATATCTTTCATTCCGGTAACCGGTTTCTTTTTTAATGCCATTTTCTGTTTTCTCCTTTATGATTTCCCGGATCAATTCATCGACATCAGAAAGCTCGATCGCTTTCCGGCTGCCGCTGTGGATCACTCTCTGAAATGCCAGGAACATTTTCAGATCGAAATTTTTGACTTCTTCTGTCATAAGCTCCATCGCCTGTTCCCGCGTAAACGCACTCCGGTACGGGCGGTCGGAGGTCAGCGCGCAGTACACATCACAGATGCGTAAGATACGCGCCCCAAACGGAATCTTTTCTCCCGCCAGATTGGCCGGATACCCGGTTCCGTCATAATTTTCATGGTGATACAGAATACTCTCCAGCACAAAATCGGAGTAGCCGCGTCCCTGCAGGAGTTCATAGCCCAGTGTGGAATGGGTCCGCACAAAGCGCATCTCCTCGACGACGAGCGTATCCTGTTCTTCTACGTAATTCTCCAGTACAATCTTTCCGATATCGTGGAGAACGCCCGCTTTTGCAAGCTCATAGCAGATTTCTTTCTCATACCCCAGTTCCCGCGCAAGATCGTAAGCTAAATTGCTCACTTCCATGCCATGGATGAGCTGCTCGGTCAGGGTATAGCGCAGCATGTGAAGCTGCTGACTGGAATTTTCTTTCATTTTGGCAGATACTTCTCCATTCCGATACGCTTTCTCTCGATCATTTCATCGATACGCTCCACGTAGTTTTTCAGATCCTTCACGTTCTCCACCCGCTCAATGCGCTCTCCGTGTTCAAACACGAATTTCGTGGACGCTCCGGCTCCCGCGGCCAGAATGGACTGTTTTTCCTCCATAATGAGGATGTTGTAGATGCCTGCTTTTCCTTCGCGGGAGTAGCCGACATTCTCAAAGTTACCCGCCATATTTTTCTGGCGGTACATGTAATACGGTCCCATCTCCATGCGGTGTGCGCTGTCCATCGTCATTTTCATGATCTCGGCAGAGTTTTCAAACGAGATCTCCTGATATTTGTCTTTGAACAGGTTGAGTCTCGTTGCACGCTTTAACGCAAGGGAATGGACGGTCAGGGAATCCGGATTCAGCGCTTCCACTTTTTCCAACGTATGCGCCACTTTTTCCTTGTCCTCGCCCGGCAGACCGACGATCAGATCCATGTTGATGTTGTCAAATCCAAGGGAACGCGCCATGCGGAACTTCTCCTCGATCTCCTCCACGGTATGGTGGCGTCCGATCAGATCCAGCGTTTCCTGGTTCATGGTCTGTGGATTGATCGAAATACGGGTGACCGGGAATTTGCGGATGGCTTTTAAGACCTCCTCATTGATCGTATCCGGCCGTCCTGCCTCCACGGTGAACTCCTGCACCTGCTCCATCGGGAAGAGCTCTGTCACTTTCGCGAGCAGGCGCTCCATCTGTGCCGCATTCAGCGTGGTCGGCGTACCGCCTCCGATGTAGATCGTATCAAGGGTGTAATCCTTCATGTTCTCACTGATAAAGATCAGTTCTTTGATCAGTGCATCGAGATACGGATCTACCATATGCTCCCAGCGGCTTAACACATGGGAGCCGAAGGAACAGTACAGGCAGATGCTCGGACAGAACGGGATGCCGATGTACAGGCTGTAACCGTGTTCATAGTCGATCGTCTTTAAAATGTCCTTTTCCCGGTTGGCAATCGTGATCGCAAGTGCCGTCTTTTCCGGGCTGGTGTAGTAAGTTTCACGCATGTATTTCGCAATCTCTACATTTTTTTTACCCTCTTCAAGCATCTTCATCGGAATTTTCGTCGGACGGATGCCGGTGAGATCGCCCCATGGAAGTTCTTTGCCGCTCACTTCGGAAAGCGTGCGGTATACCATCCGTTTCAGGACATTTTTCGTTTCATGGCGGTCTTTTTCATATTCCACCGCCTCACACTGCGAAGCGAGCGTCTCATGTTTCTCGTCTGCAATCGAAAAACAGATCTGATCCGCCTCGTATGTGATCGTATCATAATATGCAAATTCCCCGTCCAGCGCCCCATCCTCTTCGTACCATGAGGTAATCTCACAGCCCGGATAGAATGCCTTGATCAGGGAATACACATCGTATTCAAAATCTTTTCTGTTAAAACAAAGGCTGATATTAAGCAAGGGGATTGTACCTCTTTTCATGTTCAATCGTAGTTTCATCGTTGTGGCCCGGATACACGGTCACATCCCCGGGAAGCTCTTTTAACAGGCGCTTGACCGACGCGATCAGCTCTCTGCCGGAGGATGTCGGGAAGTCGTATCTTCCGTAGGACTCGCAGAACAGCGTATCACCGGAAAAAAGTGCTTTCTCTGCCGGAATATAGTAGCAGACACCGCCTGCCGTGTGCCCCGGTGTCGCAAAAACGTGGATTTCAAAATCTGCGAGATGCAGCACATCGCCCTCTTTTACGGTTTTGTCCGCCTGCATCGTGTACGGTTTGCTCCAGAGCCCGGAAAGATTTTCCTTTGGATCCCCCAGCAGGTGCTGCTCTTTTTCATGGACATAGACCGGGATATGGTACTTTTTCCGCAGTGCATCCGCTGCCAGCATATGGTCGAAATGGCCATGGGTCAGCAGAATGGCCTCCGGGTCGCCGTCGATCTCGTCGATCTGGCGTTCAATCTCCAGCGGCGAATCGCCCGGGTCCACGATCAGCACCTTCTGGCTGTCCGGATTTTCCACAACGTAGCAGTTTGTCGAGAGCATTCCAAGTGCCCGGTAATTTACCTTTATCATACGCTTTTCTCCTTTTTATCCTCTCGATCTCTGAATATCGATCACGCTCTCTACCTGGCGCACCTTCTCGATGATGCTGTTCAGCTCTTCGTTGTTGTGCACGTCGAACGTCACATCGATGGAAGCCGTTCCCTGCTTGCTCGTTCTCACGTTCATCGCCGCAAGGTCGATCTTCCGCTCGGTAAAGATCTTGGAGATATCCACCAGAAGACCGGTACGGTTGTTTGCGTAAACGCTGATCTCCACGGTATAGAGAGAGCCGCCGTTGTCCTCTGCCTGCCATTCAGCATCAATGAGGCGCGCCCGCTCGGATTCCGGCAGATTCAGGACATTGACACAGTCGGTGCGGTGAATGGTCACGCCGCGTCCTCTTGTGACAAAGCCCACGATCTCATCGCCCGGGATCGGATTGCAGCATTTGGAGAAGCGAACTGCCACATCGTGGATACCGCGCACGACGATGCCGCCCTTGCTCTTTCCAACCGGCAGAAC
>ULSB01055660.1_pt1 | contig 15567 bp, 20 predicted proteins | sample 1955741 | NCBI WGS metagenome assembly ULSB01 (sample SAMEA4835691, study PRJEB28245) | human gut metagenome | biome: gut microbiome; material: fecal sample | place: Denmark | collected 2008
TGAATGGAAACATCCAGTGCAGATACCGCCTCATCACAGACGATAAATTTCGGATTTACCGCAAGTGCACGGGCAATTCCGATACGCTGGCGCTGTCCACCGGAAAACTCATGCGCATAACGCATGGCATGCTCTGCATTCAGACCGACCAGCTCCATCAGATCGAGAATCTTTTCACGACGCTCTTTTCTATTTCTGTAGAGTTTATGCACATCCAAAGGTTCCCCGATAATATCTTCCACCGTCATACGTGGATTTAATGAGGAATACGGGTCTTGGAATACCATCTGCATTTCCTTGCGGTACGGCATCATATTGACATCTACTTTTTTGCCCATAACCGGCTTTCCGTTTGCATCAACGATCATTTTTCCGTTTTCGCCATACTGTTCTCCACTGTCAAAGAGAACGTTTCCGTCAAACGTAATCTTACCTGCCGTTGGCTGGTACAACCGAAGCAGTGTCCGCCCTACCGTTGTCTTTCCACAACCGGACTCGCCAACCAGACCAAGTGTTTCTCCCGGGCGGATGGCAAAGGAAATATCGTCCACTGCTTTCAGCGGAATGGTGCTAAAACCCTGATGCACCGGAAAATACTGCTTCAAATGTTCTACTTCCAGCAGATAATCATTGTTTTTCTTTTCACTGCTCATTGCTGCCGCCCTCCTGTGCTTCATAAATTTCTTTTACATTCATCCAGCAGCTCGCCAGATGGTCTTCGCCCACACGAAACTCCGCCGGCTGCTGTTTTAAACAGATCTTCATTGCCGACTCACAACGCGGACAAAACGCACAGCCCTCCGGCATCTGGAGCAGGTTGATCGGAGTTCCGCCGATTGGGATGAGTTTTTCGTTCATATTGTCTGCCTTTGGGATGGAGCGGAGCAGTCCTTTGGTGTACTCATGCGCCGGATGATAGAAAATGGCATCCGCTGTGCCCCGCTCACAGACACGGCCACCGTACATGACAATAATCTCATCACACATACTTGCAATAACACCCAGATCATGGGTTACCATGATGATCGCCATACCAAGCTTCTTCTGCAGATCCTGCATCAGTTCAAGGATCTGTGCCTGAATGGTCACATCAAGTGCCGTGGTCGGCTCGTCTGCGATCAAAATATCCGGTTCACAGACCAGTGCCATGGCAATCATCACACGCTGGCGCATACCACCGGATAACTCATGCGGATACTGTTTCAGACGACTTTCCGGCTCATTGACACCAACCAGTGTTAACATTTCAATGGCGCGCTCACGCGCCTGTTTTTTATCCTTGTCTGTGTGGAGCAGAATTGCCTCCATCAACTGATTTCCAATCGTAAATACCGGATTCAGGCTTGTCATCGGATCCTGGAAAATGATCGAGCACTTTTCCCCTCGGAACTTCTGCATCTGCTTTTCGTTCCACTTGGAAATATCCTCGCCGTGATAAAGTACCTCTCCTCCGGTAATTTTTCCGGTTTCCGCAAGAATCTGCATGATCGAATAAGAAGTAACGGATTTACCGGAACCGGACTCTCCTACAATTCCCAGTGTCTTTCCCGGTTCCAGATTAAAGGAGACACCATTTACCGCACGAACTTCCCCAGCATCCGTAGCAAAGCTGGTATGAAGATCTTTTACCTGTAATATATATTTATTTTCTTCACTCATTTGCTTATCTCCTTAATTCAGTTTTGAATCAAATGCATCTCTCAATCCATCGCCCAGAAGGTTCAGCGCAAGTACGATCAGACAGATCAGCACTGCCGGAATTACCAGACGGTACGGATACGACTGCATTGCTGAACGCGCATCGTTTGCCAGACTTCCCAGGGAAGTCAGCGGTGCACTTACCCCAAGGCCAAGGAAACTTAAGTAGCTCTCGGTAAAGATGGCACTCGGCACCTGCAATGCGGTCGTGATAATGATAACAGATAAACAGTTTGGCAGAATATGACGGGTCAGGATGCGGCTGTTTCTGGTACCGATACAGCGTGCTGCCAGTACATATTCATTGTTTTTAATTGTAAGAATCTGTCCACGGATCAGACGCGCCATACTTACCCAGTAAAGCAATCCAAACACAATAAACATGGAGATCATATTGGTTCCGAGTTTTTCAAACATGGTTCCCTCAATCAGTGGCTTTAACCGTTCCTGAAACACAACCGAAAGCAGAATGATAATGAGCATATCCGGCAAGGAATACACAATATCCACGATACGCATCATGATCAGATCCACTTTTCCACCAAAATATCCCGCAACCGAACCATAAACCAGTCCAATGATAAGTACCATGATTGCAGCGATCACACCAACCGAAAGGCTGACTCTCGTACCGTAAATAACACGGATAAAGTAATCACGGCTTAAGTTATCGGTTCCAAAAATATGCGGAAACAGTTTCTCACCGGTACGATCCATGTACTGCTGCTCTAATTTCGAGTACTCAAACGGTGCCATATTGGCTGCGGTCTTGTCACGCTTGCCGTCCACTGTAATGATATCCGAATAGCTGTATGGTACAAAAAACGGTGCAATAATGATCAGTGCCAGAATCAGAACCAGAATCACAATACTTCCCATTGCCAGCGGATTCTTTTTCAGACGTTTCATGCCATCTTTAAAAAATGTCGTTGACTCGCCCATGACATCCTGCTGCTTCTTCTCTTCTTCCGTTGCCTTTATAAAATCGCCCTTATTAAATTTACTTAAATCAATCTGTGCGGACAGTATCTGCCGCTTTTTTAATTCTTCATTTCCCTGCATTATTCTAAGTTCCTTCCTCCATCATTATTCAAATGTGATTCTTGGATCAATCAGTTTATATGCAATATCTGTAAGAAGATTTGCAACTACCATCAGAACCGCAAGGAAAATCGTGATTGCCATAATCATAGTGTAATCACGGTTGACAATGCTTGTTACGAATTCGGTTCCAAGACCACCAATGGTAAATATGTTCTCCACAACCATGGAACCTGTCAGAATATAGGCAACCATAGGACCAACATATGTTACAACCGGAATCAGGGCATTTTTCAGCGCATGCTTAAAAATAACTTTGAGCCGGTGCACACCCTTTGCCCTTGCAGTACGGATATAATCCTGATTTAGCGCATCCAGCATACTTGTCTTTGTCAGACGCGTAATATATGCCATCGGATATGCCGCCAGTGCAATGATTGGGAGCAGATAATTCGGATTGCTCGAAGACCATACCGGAATCCATCCGAGTTTTAAACAAAATACAAGTAAAAGCAGCGTTGCCAGTACAAAAGACGGCATTGCCGTACCCAGTGTCGTGAAAAATACGATCAGACGATCCGGCAGTTTATTTCTTGTAAGTGCTGCGATACTGCCCAGTATCACACCGATGATAATGGCAACAATTGCCGCAACTCCACCTAATTTTGCAGATACTGCAAACTTTCTGGAAATCTCTGTTCCGATATTTCTTCCACTGTGAAGTGAAACTCCCCAGTCGCCATGCAGCAGATTGTTCATATACAATACATACTGTTCCGGAACCGGCTTGTCCAGATTGTACCTTTCCTCCAATACCTGCTGTGCTTCCTTGCTGGTCGCTTTCTCCTTATTAAACGGTCCACCAGGAATCAGGTTCATTACGAAAAACGTAATGGCACTTACAATGAGTATTGATAATATCGCTAACAATACACGTTTTACTAGATATTTACTCATGTTCTTCTCTCCTACCTCTTATTGAGTATTTAGTAATTTCATCGTATTATCTCATTGCTTCATTAGCTCTGTAGCACGTTAAAGTGCTTCAAAAAAAAAGCACGTAAACATGCCCCCTTTGACATTATTTGCGTACCAATTTACCTCAATGGATCATACAAATGATAATTCGTATTATACCTTCATAAAATATTTTGTCAATATACAAAAAATGGGTATTGTATGCTTTGTACCTTATTTGTTACGGTTTGCAGGGCAATCTGTGAACTGTAACCCCTATTTATAATACTGTCTTCTTGTCAATAAAACAAAAAAGATGTCCGGTCATACCGGACATCCTGTAGGATATGGGCTTAAGTGGACTCGAACCACCGACCTCACGCTTATCAGGCGTGCGCTCTAACCGGCTGAGCTATAAGCCCTTGTGCAAAACACGTAATATACAATACAATATTTTTTTCTATTCGTCAAGTAGTTTTCCCATAATTTTGTCATTTTTTTAAGCAAAAAGTAATTGACATCTGCACACAATGTCGTTATAGTTAGTAAAGTATCTTCTATAATAAAAGATACAAAAACTACATAAACTTGCGGGCATGGCGGAATTGGCAGACGCGCTAGATTTAGGTTCTAGTGGGAGACCGTGCAGGTTCAAGTCCTGTTGCCCGCACGAAAAGAGACTATCCTTACTGTTAGTCTCTTTCTTTGACTACAATTACAAATGAATAAGAGGTAAAGGAGATTTTACTATGAGAAAAGACATGACGATCGGAAATCCAATGAAGATCATTCTTCTTTTTTCCCTTCCGGTTCTGCTTGGAAATCTGTTCCAGCAGTTCTACAACATGGTAGACACCGTGATCGTAGGCCAGTATCTTGGGGAGGATGCACTGGCCGCCGTTGGTTCTACGGGCTGCTTGATGTTTCTGGTTCTCGGTTTCGCCAACGGAATTGCTCAGGGATTCGGTGTCATGGTATCCCATGCATTCGGTGCCAAAGACATGAAACTTCTCCGTCATTGCGTAGCACTTTCACTGCTTTTAACGGTTGTAATTTCCATGATTCTGACCGTTCCTACGGTTGCGTTTTCCCGCCAGCTGCTTCTGTGGCTGAATACTCCGGAAAATATCCTCACACTGGCAAACCGGTACATCCGGGTCATCTTTGCCGGTATCTTTGCTACCATGGCATATAACGTAGCATCCGGTATTTTACGTGGGATCGGTGACAGCCGGACACCACTTTATTTTTTGATCCTGTCCAGCGGTCTCAATATTTTTCTGGACATCTTCCTTATTGTTGTGGTAAAACTCGGCACTGCCGGTGCCGCTTATGCCACCGTTATCTCGCAGGCGGTTTCCGCAGTTTTATGTTTCATTGTCATGTTCCGCAAATATGACATCCTGCGGACCACACGCGAAGATTATTACTGTGATTTTCATGAGATCCGCCGGATGCTGTCTGTGGGAATTCCGATGGCTTTAAACTATTCCATCACAGCAATCGGAACCATGATCCTGCAAAGTGCCGTCAACGTGTTTGGTTCCAGCGTGGTAGCTGCTTTTACTGCTGCTTCCAAAGTCAGCAACATCGCCACCCAGACCATGCCGACACTCGGTACAGCCATGGCCACCTACTGCGGACAGAATCTCGGTGCTGGAAAACATGACCGCATTTTCCGCGGTATGAAAGATGCATTTTATTTATGTTTCTTTGCAGCCGGAGCCGCCGCACTGCTCTGCTGCCTTGCCGGACCTACGATGGTCGGATGGTTCATCCACAACCCATCTGAACAGACACTGCACGCAGCAATGCAGTATCTGCACATTGCAAGTATTTTTATGCTGCCTCTGGCATGGATCTTTGTATACCGTAATGGTCTGCAGGGCTTAGACCGTGGTCTGGTTCCCATGCTCAGCGGTGTACTTGAACTGTTCAGCCGTTATGCGGTTATCCTGATCGCCACAAAGCCTTTTGGATACGTGGGTGTATGCAGTGCTGATGCTGCTGCCTGGCTGACAACCGGTATTTTACTGATTGTTACTTATATGATTTGGAAACATCGTGTCAAAAAACAGCTAAACGCAGAAAATGCCACCATGAACTGCATCAAATAACTATTCTTCCATGTCGGAAAAAGGGAGCGTCACCGCTCCCTTTTTATTTTATCTCATAAGTTGTTCCGGTCAAAAGGTATGATTGATGATACCTTTTGGATTCTTTTATCATCTGATTTATCCACAATAACCGTTATCTGCGGAGTCCATTTCGCTGCAGTACATCACTACACGGTTTCCAGTTGTAACTGTTCCACAGCCTCGCGGATTTCCTGCGCATGTTCCTCAAATCTCCGCTCATTCTGTTTCATGATGACGATAAACTCTTCCCCTCCCCAGCGAACCAGAATCTCGTCCTCGCATAATCTGGACCTCACAGCTTCCGATACCGCAACTAATGCTTCATCTCCAGCCAAATGTCCATACATATCATTAATACGCTTAAACTTGTCCAGATCATACATTGCAATCGCAATATCCACAAACAGCAGCCCATGTCCTATAACCTCATATGGAAGTGGTGCTGCAATGCCAAATGCCATAAAAATAAACAGTTCGTATACTTCTTAGCACAAAAAAGACCTATAGCAAACCACTATAGATCTTTCAGTGAGACACGGGGGATTCGAACCCCCGACAACTTGATTAAAAGTTATCTTTGTCTTTTTCACCATAATAAAAGAATCTTTTGTGTTATATGTTATTGTTTTCGATTTTAAGTTCAAAAATTTCTACTAATCTATGTTATTTCAATTTAGATATCTTTTACCCTACGTTTTTTGAATTTGATGATTCTTTTTCTTGTTCGGCTTTTGCTGCTCCGGCATTTGCCAGTAGTAAAATGCTGTCCTGCTCTCCCGGGCTGCATTGTCGAAAGTGTTCCAGAAGCTCTTGTTCCTGATCGGATAGGATTGGTGGCGCTTCTGGATTAAGATCTAACAGATAATCGCTAGAGACTTCCAGAAATTTACAAATTTTTATTAGTATTTCGCTTCCCGGTAAATTACCTTTTTTCCATTTTGACGTTTGTGATTGTGCTATTCCGGTACCTTTTGCAAGCTTATTTAGTGTTAAATTTTTTTTCTTTAGAATCTTATCTAGGTTTTCGTAAAACATTTTTCTCCTTTTTTAGCAAAATTTTGATATTTTTCTTGACTTTGTATCTCGTTTTTGTTATTATACTATTAGAGGGTAGCAAAATTGAGATACATTTTATTTTTACCTCTAGTATATCATAACTAAAAAATTTTTACATTAGGTTTTTTCATGGAGGTGCTGAACATGAAATATAGTCTGGAAATTTCAAAAAGTATTTTTATTGACAAGTTACAAGATTTTAAATCTGTGAATGCTGCTTATTTGGCTGCTGAGCATGAATTTATTAATTTTGATCTTGATCGTGGTACTTCGGATGAATTTAAAGCCGTTCGAAAGAAATTACAAATTGCTCGTGTTGATTTGGAATATTGTGCTGTAGCTTTTTGTAAATTTTTAGAAGCTAATATAGACGTTTTGGAAGATGTTCCGGCTGACGCTCCAGAAGATGCTCCGGAAGACTCTTTAGAAGACGCTCTGGAAGATTCTCCAGAAGATTCCTCGGCTGACGCTTCAGAAGATTCTCCGGCTGATTCCCCGGCTGACGCTTCAGAAGACTCTCCGGCTGATGTTCTGGAAGATTCCCCAGCGATGTCTGCAAAATGTAAACTTTGTCCGTCCTGTGTGGATGGTCGGTGTTTCTTTGTTCCGGACATTTACGACAGTGAGTTCCCTTGTCAGTCTCCTGCCTGGGATGACTTTTTCAAAAACGGCGGCTCTCGTAGCCCGGCGCCCTGAGCGCGCGTGCTTCTCCGTGATCCTGGTTGTATCTTTTCCAAACCAATCTATACCGATTGATTGCCGAAAAGGGACAACCAAAGGTACATGTCCGTAATCATCGTCGTCGCGGTGTGTAAGTGTAAAAGCGGCTGTTTTTGAGCCTTGTGTATATCCTTGTGGGTAAGCTTGTTTGCACTCTGGGGGTAACGCACCGCTCAGCACACCAGCAAGTTCACCTGCCCGGGGGACTTGCTGGGGTGCGTTATCCCCAGAGTGTGAACAGCTTATCCATAGGATATACATAGGCGGTTAGCCGCTTTTGCACTTATGCACGGCGATATGGAAGGAGTAGCGCATGGCACTGTGTTGGAGTTTTGAGAAAATCTGCCCCAATCGGTATAGATTGGTGATTATAGATAAAGTTTTAGGGTGTGGCCATAGCACGCGCGCGCTCTGGGCGCCGGGCTACGAGAGCCGCCGGCTCCGGGATATCATCCAGGCATCCTGGTATTTAAACAGTAACGGTAAGTTACGCGTAGATCTCACCGACCATATGGTGACGATTCTGGATCAGATCAAAAGTGATGCGCTCGCGCATGGCTTTGATATATAACTTTCATCAGGAAGGAGGTTCATGACGCTGACTAAAAAAAGCATAGCGAAATCAGTCCGCTTGACACAAGAGGTCTTTGATTATATCGACAGCGCGCCGGGAAACGGATTTAATGAAAAATTTGAGAATATCATCCTCGAGGCGAAACGCGGAGAATCAGACCGGAAGAAAGAACTTGCGCGACTGGATAAGCAGATCGAAAAGCAGCAGCGCAAAGAATCGTTGTTGTTCGAGAAGTACAACTACTTAGAATCAAGTTTCCGTGACTTTGTACATATTCATCATCAGATCGAGAATCTGAGACAGGACATTGACAAAGCTGCAGAAAAGGACAAGCAATTTAAAGGAGATTGAAAATGAACAAATTCAGAATTTTTTTATTTTACTCAGGATTAGTTGATATTAAGGCGCGTGAAGGTCATGACGCGGTGGAAGGTGTTTCCATGGAGTTTCTTTTCTATGGGGAGCATGGGGAACAGGTTGAACCTGTGGTATCTGCGGACGGTGTTTCCGGTACCAGACGCGGTAAGTCTTTCCTTAAGGCTGACAAGGTGCATAAGGTGTCTTACGTGCCGGGGATCTATGACGGAACTTTTGAAATGACGGTTGGATCTGACGGAAAGCCGGTGCTTAAACTGACGGACGTTGATTTTGTCGCTCCGGCACTTATATCCATGAAGGATTCCCCGGATGCAGGAAACCCGAAAGGTGGTAAGTAATGTTAGTTATAGCCCGTCATAACGGGTTTGAATATATCCTTGCAACTGTTGATTCGACTGAAGCAGCACTTCCGGAAGATCATTTTCCGGATGATGCCCCGGAAGATACTCCGGAAGTAGAAGAATCTACACAGGTGGTAGACGATACCCAGCCGGAACAGTCGCAGGATATGACATATAGTTTTGTAGTGTTATTTGCTCTCGGGATAATCGCAGGACTTTTGTTCTTTTCGATTCTTTCCCGGAAGTGGGATTGAGAGGTGCGTATGATTTTTTCAAATTATCTTTTCGGCAGTTATGTAGGTTCTCTCTTGGTTGGAATAGCACTTGGTTTTACATTGGGCTTTATCGCATGGGCGATTGGCTACGTGATTTTCGCGTTAACTAAATTTTTTAAGATGGCATAGACCATCAGAAAGGAGTGTCTTATGACAACAATTTTGGCAACAGCACCAACAATGGATCTTTCTGGTATCCAGACTAGCATGACGTCAGCCTTTAAACAGGTTCAGACCGGTGCGACTGATATGGTAACCGCAGCTGTTCCTTATGCGCTGGTTATCATCGGAACAGTTCTTGCTGTTACGATCGGCATTAAGGTCTTTAAGAAGTTGACCGCTCAGGCTTAGCTTTTCGGTCTCGATGTTTTTTGGTTTGCAAATTAAAATAGTATCACTCATGAGAGGGTAAGGGTTCGAGCCCTTGCCCTTTTTTGTATCTCAATGTTGAATGGCTGCGGCGCTGATCCGGATGATCTGCAGAAAGACTTGAGATACATGGAAAGGGAATATCCATGACTAGATTCAGAAAAAGGAAAAAAATTGATTTTCGTAAGTTCATAAACCGCTTCCAGCGTGTCCGGAAGTTCTGCCGCATGCATACCCTTCCTGTACTGGTTGCGGTTGGTATTATGGTATCTGTTATTTTTGCCAGCTACCAGAACGCTTATGCTACTGGGCTTGAGGAATATTTTTACTATACATATTTTGATCTTATGAGCGGACTTTTTGCGGAAACTGGAATGGATTTTGGTTTGAAAGATGATTATTACACAAAGTCTGACCGTGTATCTGGTAAACAGGTATGGGATAACTTCTGTACATGGGTGGAAAATAAAGCAAAGGTTGCCGCGCTTCCTGTCGAGGTAGTCAATAAAACTGTTTTTGATGAATTGAAAAATCTTCCTAATACGGTTACAAGTGCCGGGGCAAAAATGTCGGAAAAGCTGTCGGAGTTGTTGGCTAAGGTTCTGCCAACTTTTGCGTCTGATACAGGTAAGCCAGTTAACCAATTTGATACATCATCTATAAAATCTGTTTATAACCAACTTTTAACATTGACAGATGCATCATCTGATTTTGAAGATATTGACTATTTGGAATCGGTTGCTCAATCTGTATTTTCCGGTTCGGTTTTGAATATCGCTATTGATTCAGCGGGGCGATATATAGTTTTTTGCGATTCTTCAAATCTTTATTTGTCTAAATCTGGTTATATTTATGTTTTAGATTCTAAGGGTAATGAAGTTTTGCCGGGTTTTTCTCAAGTTTGGGTTCAGCCTTATAGTAAGTCTTGTCATAAATATTCTGGTTGTATATATGGTGTAACATCTTGGATTGTTAAAGGCGGTGCTTTTGTTGGTGCTGATGGTGCGTCTTTAAATAACTATGCTAAAGTTAAAACCGTGGATGATAACACGGTATATGTTCCGGGTGTCGGCTATAAGACCAACTGGGATATATGGAAAGATATTGTAAATGATAAAGCAACAACAGACGCGGAAGAAGATGCGTGGAATACTCGTTATAACTTAGATAATGATAACAAGGACGATAAGGAAAAAAAGAAGAAAGACAATAATAAAGACAAACTTCCGGTTGCTATTCCTATTATTCCATTTAAAAAGCCGGATTCTACGGAGAAAGACACTGAAAAAGATACCGAATCTGATGTTCCGGGGAAAGATCCTGATCCATCTAAAAATCCAATGATTAACCCTGACACCGGGCATTATATTGATCCAGATACCGGATATGATATTGATCCCGACACTGGTAAACTTATTGATCCCGACACTGGTAAACTTATTGACCCTAATATTCCATCTACTGCAGATAAAGCCGGAAACTGGAAGCGGCTTTTTCCGTTCTGCATTCCTTGGGACATGATGGAGCTGATTAAGTCCATGCAAGCGGATAAAAAAGCTCCTGTGTTTGAGTTTAAGTATACTTTTAAAGCTGTCAATTATACCTGGGTGGTTAGAGTCGATATGTCCGATTACTGGAAGTATATTAAAATATTTCGTTGGGGAATGACTATTTTTTTTATCATCGGCTTATTTTTCTTAACTGTTAAATTTACAACATTTGTTCAACGCATGGGTGGTTAGAGGGTGTTTTTATGTCTGTATCTATGCTTAGACCTTTTTTCATATCTGTAGCAGGTGTCGTTGTGATCGTTCTAGTTGGTTTTCTTTGTGGCATCCTTCCGGAAAGTCCTTTCCTTGCTTTTATTCAGGCGGAGGAAGTTAATGACTATTTATCTGCTATCAATTACTTCGTACCTGTGGATGCATTCGTAACGATAGGCAGCGCATGGCTTCTTGCTGTGGTTCCTTGGGTAGTGTCGCAGTTTGCTATTTCCGGTGTGAAGATTCTTGGTGAATGGATTCCATTCACTTAAATAGATTGTATCTCAATTTCTTTTCCTGGCTTTATTGCTGCAGAAAGATTTGAGATACAGAAAGGGGAAAATATGATTTCTTTATATAGTGGGACTCCGGGTGCTGGGAAGTCCCTGCACCTTGCATCCCGGCTCCTTAATTGGATGAAATATAAAAACGCGCCAATCATTGGAAATTTTCAAACGGATTTTAGTTGTATCCAGAACCCGAAAGGTCATTATCTGTACATAGATAACTCCGATCTGACGGTTGATCGGCTTATTAACTTTTCAAAAAACTATTCCGAGTATGTCGGGCGCAGGGTGAAAGAAGGAGAAATCCTGCTGGTTATAGATGAATGCCAGATTATGTTTAATGCCCGGGATTGGGGACAGAAAAACCGCGCTGCTTGGTGTGCATTTTTCACCCAGCACCGGAAATTGGGTTATGAAGTTATCCTTGTCGCGCAGTTTGACCGGATGCTTGACCGTCAGATCCGCTCCCTGATCGAGTATGAATGGATTCACAGGAAGGTTTCTAATTTTGGTGTGGCCGGTAAGATCTTTTCTCTGCTCTTTGGTGGTAAACTCTTCGTGGCTGTGAAAGTCTGGTACCCGATGAAGCAAAAGGTCGGATCTGAGTTTTTTATGTTCAAGAAACGTTATAGTGGGATCTATGATACTTATGCTCTTTTCTCCGCACCAGATCAGAAACAGTTGTCTTGATTTATTTTGTGTATCTCATTTTTCCGGCAGTTTCCGGCACCAGGAAAATTTTTTGAGATACATATGAGGACCGGCACGCCCCGGGTAAGCTGTGACGCGGGGGATTGAGGGGGACCCGCGGCGCGGCTTGCCCGGGGTGTGACCACGGGGCTGTAATACGTGGTCTGAAAATACACAACTAATTCCTGCTAAACTCTGATGAATACTGACTTTGAACCCATTTATGCAATTTCGTAGAATTGCAATTCTACGAAAAAATATTTTTACATGGAGGTGGTTATTTTGATTGACAAGTTGTATATTAAAAAATCTTTTATATACAATGAGTTTGATGAGGTTGAAAATACATACTGGTTTGATTTTAAGCAAAAAAAGTTTCTTCACAATATTGATACATTTTATTATTCCGTCAAGTTCAAAAATGATTTTACAAATGATTCTAAGGACTTGAGTGTGAAACGCTTCCGCAGGAAGTTTGATGCGATTGGTCAGGAATGGGAAAAACTGAATGACTATTCGTCTGGTGTGTCCTTTTTCTTTGATGGTCTGCCTGGTGCTTTGAACTACAAACCTTTTAGTTACGCCGGATGGTACAACATTTGTTTGGAATGTCCGGAGTTATTTGATATCTTTTTCGCTCCAAAAGTTCCGCACTCTTCTGATAATGGTGATTCAGTAACCTGTGAATGTGTGGTGCAGATTCGTAGTTATATGCTTTGGATGTATGGGGTTCATATAGCTTATGAACGTTCTTATGAGTATGTAAAATCGATTGCAGATTATTTTGGACTTGAAATTGATTTTGTCCAGGAGAACCGTGTGGACTATTGTTGGCACTCTAACTATTTAAAAAACCCGGAAAAGTTTTTCAGTCCGGAAAACTTCTATAAAATGCGTGTGGATCGTTTTAAAGATGCATTATTACATACTTCCAAAAAGGGATCAGAAGATTTTGAGATTGATTATCTTGCTATCGGAAAGCGATCTGATAAAATTTTTATTCGAATTTATTTGAAATCAAAGGAAGTAGTTGAAAAAGGTTATAAACCATGGTTTTTTAAAGTTTGGTTGTTCAATGGACTTATTAACAGATATGATATGTATTGTTATGAGTATGCATTTTTAAAACACAGTTGGAAAGCTTTAGATTATGGTCGATTGCAGTATTATGCAGAATTTGGACGTCAAAAACATTATGTTGAGAAATGCCGCAGGATTTTAACAAAAAAAGAAGATATTTCGCCGGATTCACTTCATAAGCTCGCTGATCTGCTTACTCCGCCTGTTAATTTGATTATGAATGTGGAGTTCCAGACAATGAGGAAACATACAAAAACATATGAACTTTTACCTTTCTTTGATAATTCGTCTAAGGGAGAGGGAAAACGTGTTTATGATTATTTTGACAATTGGAAACTCATTTGTGATTATCTTACAAGTAAAGTTTTACGGTTAGTTGAACCCCATGAACCCGGAAAAAATGATTCAAATAAATCTCGCCGTGATTTGTGTCCTTTCTGGAAAGCACTCCGCAGCTGTAAACTTACGGATGCATTTATACCGGATGATCAGAAATCACTTGTTAGAACGTATACAAGAAAACTGAATAGTGAAGTTGTGAAAGCTCGCGCTGTTAAATCTGCTATAACATATGGTATTTATACCCGTGGTATTAATAGTGATGATCCTTTGAGGGATTGTATTGAGGCGCTTTGTATGCTAAACGATAATGATGTTGAAGATGCAATTCGTTTTAAAACAAAGAAAATCCGCCAATTCAATTCGGATGAATTAGCGGACACAATGAAAAATGCTGTTAAGCGTTCCAGTAACCTTATGATTATTGATAAAGATACCGGAGATATAATTTTCAACTCTTAGCTTTGTTATAACATGAAAAAGCCAAAAAGTAAAGGCGAATGTTGCAAAGTGATGGTATATCTCCAGATAAGGAGGGTTTTTATGAATGTACAGATAGCTTATAATTTATTTTTAGTGGATCATGAAGCATATTGCTCTGAACAGTCTATTGTATATTATCGATTTAATGTGCAGAAATTTGTTGATTTTCTGTCTGATCAGATTGGATCAGCGCCCGATCTGATCGAGTGTGATGTAATTTCTCGGGAGTTGGTGCTTGCATATCTCTCCCAGCTCCGGGGAACCGGTTGTAAAAATACTTCTATCAATACTTATTTCAGAGCCGCAAAGGTGTTTTTAAACTATTGCATTGATGAAGGGTACTGTTCTGCTGATGTTTTGCGGAAAGTAAAATTTCTGAAAAAAGACAATGCTCCGGTGCTTCCTCTTACGCAATGGGAAGTTGATGAAATTGACGGTTGTTATAATGATAAAACAGAATCCGGACTTCGTAACCTTTGCATTATCCATTTGATGCTGGATGCTGGTTTCCGTCTCGGTGATGTGGTGTCTCTTACATTTAAGGGAATCAATTTCAAACTCAATTACCTGACAATTAAAGGTAAATGGGATAAGTTCCGGACAGTGTTTCTTTGTCCTAAATTAAAACGGATGCTTTACCATTATTTGATCAAATACCGGGCTTACACTCCGGAAGATGATTTTCCGGTGTTTGCTCAGGTTGGAACAACTGAACCGATAACAGAAACGTCTGTGAAAATGGTTTTTGCCAGATTAAAAAAGCGATCCGGTATAGATCGGCTGCATCCGCATTTGCTCCGGCACACATTTGCAACGTCTTTTATTATTGGTGGCGGCAATTTGGAGTTTTTGCGCATGATGCTTGGTCATTCGGATTATGCAACAACAAAAATGTATTTACATCTTGCCCAACAAGCCAAGATGTTGCACAGCGATATATACAGATTAGATCCAGTATTTTTTCAGGCTGGGTATTAAGGGGGATTTTATGGATATAAAAGAATTTACTATAACATTGGATGAATATGTAGTCGTTGATCCTGTGGATGGTTTTTGCTACTTCTGGTCAAAGTCAGAATTTGAAGCGAATCTTTTTTATAAGGTCAATTGTTCGCTTCGCGCTTCTTTGATTCATGTGTAATGTATCTCAATATTAAATGGCTGCGGCGCTGATCAGGAAAACCGGTTTTGATTCGTGAGATACATTTTGAAATGTATTACAATTTCTTTTCCTGGCTCCAGTTGCTGCAGAAAAATTGAGATACAACGAAAAAGGACTTCCATCTTTGGAAGTCCTTACTTTTTATTTATATTAAAACATATAATAAAAAGTTCTTAGTGAGACACGGGGGATTCGAACCCCCGACAACTTGATTAA
>ULSB01060507.1_pt1 | contig 15508 bp, 17 predicted proteins | sample 1955741 | NCBI WGS metagenome assembly ULSB01 (sample SAMEA4835691, study PRJEB28245) | human gut metagenome | biome: gut microbiome; material: fecal sample | place: Denmark | collected 2008
TGCGGTGCGGTTTTGGCGTGTCGTGTTGCGCGGTGTGGTATTATATAGGTGTCGGTTTCGATGAAAGGAAAAATAAAATGAGTTTCATGAATTTTAAAGTATTGTCAAATTCAATCGATTTTAACGTGAATAGTATTTACGATGTGCTTGTATATTTCGTTGATATTGCGTCTGATTGCTTGATGGAACTTCGGTTTGTCGATTGCATTGATACATACGGGCTTAGGGACGTGCTTGACGATGGCGTGTTTCACGTTCCGGGTGCAGTCTGTTTAGGCTATCTTATTACTCGGTGATTGAGAAGAAAGGTGGCCGTTATGCGTAGGATTAATTACACCGGTTATATTGTCGGTTCGTTGTGTAAGAGTATTCGACATGATAATAGAGCGTCTGCGTTTGCATCTGGGAGTAAGAAAGTGGATTGCGCGGGTTGTTTTGATTTTGTCATGTCGCATTATGCGGGTGAGGTGGCTAGGATGCGCGCGGGTGTGCGAAGGGGTGACGTTTGATGTGATATAGTGTTGTTTGGCCTATTAGCTCAGTGGTTAGAGCGGCATTCTTATAAAATGTGCGTGCCGGGTTCAATTCTCGGATAGGCTACGTGATTGTGATATATTTGGTCATGGCATGTCGTTTGATGTGTCATGACCTTTTTTTGTTTGTGAGGTGTTTTTGATTGGATATTAGTTCGATTGTAACCGTTGTCGGGAGTGTTGGTTTCCCGATTGTCGCGTGTTGCGGGATGGCGTGGTTTATCGCCACGACGTTCAGTGATTTTAATGATTTGATGACTAAGAATAATGTGCTGACGGAAGAACTTATCGCATTGCTTGAGCATACTAAAGGGGATAATGATGACGCGAATATGGCGTAGCGTGGTGGCGTGCGTATTGTCCTTGCTTTTTGTGTCATCTGCCAGCGCGGATATGCGCGGTGTGGATGTGAGCAATTGGCAGTGTGATATTGATACGTATGCGCTTGACGCTGATTTCGTCGTGGCGGGTGCGACATGGGGGGTCGGCGGTTTCAATAACATGTGTCTGGTCAACGGTGTGAATCAGGCTGCGAATTATCAGTTGGGGCGTGCAGTGGATAGCGGCAAAAGCATCGGCGTATATCATTACGCGATGGGGCATGACGCGAACGCGGAAGCTGATTTTTTCGTTGATAACGTGCGCGGGTACGTTGGAAATGCCGTGCTTGTTTTGGACTGGGAGTCTCAGGATAATCCGCAGTTTGGTAATGGCGCGTGGGTTGAAACGTGGGTGCGTCATGTGCATGATCGCATGCGGGTGTGGCCGATTGTGTATGTTCAGGCGTCAGCGCTGGGGCAGCTTACTTCGTATGTGCGGGAGCATTGCGGTGTGTGGGTTGCTCAGTATGCGTCAATGGCTGTCACCGGTTATCAGGAAACACCGTGGCTGTATGGCGCGTATGGTGAAGCCATGCGGCAGTACACGTCGAACGGTTATGTGTCGGGGTATGCCGGACGTTTGGATTTGAATTATTTCAGGGGCGAACGCTGGCAGTGGGATGCATACGCGCATGGTGACGGTGCGAATGTGTCCGCGCCGGAAACGAACACCGGTGGCAATGTCGCGCAGTCTGCTTGCGTGGTGGTAACGTCGGGTGACACGTTGTCGGGTATTGCCGTGCGCACCGGATTGTTGCCGTGGCAGTCGTGGCACGGGTATGGGTCGGGCAATCCGGCTGTGATTTATCCGGGTGAAACCGTGTGTTATGGCGGTGGCGTAGTTGCACAACCGGATACGGCGCGTACGCATACGGTTGCGTTCGGTGAGTCTTTGTGGTCGATTTTCGGCGGTGATTGGGCGCGTGTCGCGTCGCTTAACGGTTTATCTAATCCGAGTTTGATTTATCCGGGTCAGATTTTGCGTTATTGAGAATCAATATCAATAATCGGCGTGTCGTTTTTTTGCGCACGCCGATTTTTGTGCTATATAAATATTTATGTCGCCAAAATGGTTGACAGAAAAAACAGATACAAAGGATAACAAACATGCGAAAGATACGTAAAGTAATCGCTGACAGCACCATAAGCTATTATGATCGGGACGGTGTGGCACAGACGTTCCACACTAACGACAACGTTCGTAACGTTGGAATGGCCGTCAAGGTGCTTATGGACGCCGGTATCGTCAACGTGTTGGTTGACGATATTACCGTAAACAAGAACACGTATGTCATGGACGTTGATACGTTCGTCGAACACGCCGAACATGTCGTAGCTGACGTAACTGACACCGATACCGAAAACGATAACAATATTGAATTCTGAAAGGAATTGAAATGAACGAGGAAAACGAACAGATGAACGACACCACCGTGAATGAAACCGCACAGAACACCGCTGGCAACTATCGTTATATTTGCACGATGGACAACAGCACGTTCGAAGGAAAACGCGCCATCGTCAACGCACGTAACAGCGCATTGTCGCTGAACAGACGCGGCGCGGAACCATTGACGGTTATCGGCGTTTACATCGCGCCAGGTGTTCGTTCTCAGACCGGTCAGAAATGCGCAAACGTCTATCTTTTCGGAAAAGACGGCAATACGTATTTCAGTCAGTCGCAGGGTATCTACCGTAGCGTATTGGATATCTACGATATGTTCCCCGATTTCAACGCGCCGGACGGCATCATCGTCGCGGTCAAGCAAACCCCGCTGAACGGTGGCCGTTCCACGAAATCGCTTGAAATCAAGTAGTTCGGAATGAAACAAAAGTGCCGTACATGCTATGGCACTTTTTTTTTATAAGGTGGCGAACATGCCTAGAGCGCATAAACAAGCGGACGTATTGACCGCGAAACGCAAGCGCGTACGCCGCGCTATAAACAGTCTGAAAAAAAGCATTACCGACACCATGCCCGAAAGCGAAGCGAACGCACGGCGTGCTTACATACAGCGACTTGAAACGCAGATGAAAAACACGTATGTTGGCCGTATCCGTAACGCTGCCATGCGTGACGAACTGTATCAGCGTGCGAACGAAACCGCCGATAAACTCGTGCGCCAGGTGAGCGAGGTACGCGGCGGCAAAGGGCGTGCGAGGGAGCGTGCGCGTTCGTTCAGCATTTTCCGCGAGGAAATGCGCATGGCGTCCAAGGGAATGCCGAGCGCGTTGGGCGACCTCGGACGGGAAAAAGTCAAGGTGTTTTGGCGATACACACAAAACATATGGCAGAAATCGAACGTTCCGCCGAACAAACGATTAGAAACCATTATGCAAGCGTATGACGCTGATTCGCTCAGCGAACTTTTTGATACTATCATGGAACGAAACGAAAAGGTGTTGGAATACGCCAAAAATATGAAAATGCATACGGGCGAATTGGAGGATTACACGGACGTTGACGGTGGAAGCCCGATATGGCTGCTAGCGGTTTCACCCGACGTGATACGATGAAAGAACGCAAGGAATTTAAGGTAGCGGCGATATTCGACACCGAAACAACGAATATCGGCACGGGTGCCGAAACGCGCGCATACCCGATATTGTATATTTTCAACGATTTGCGTAATACGCCGCTGGAATCGTACACTCCCGATACGGACGATGTACGATTTTACCGTCACACGTCCGAAGCGCTAGCGTATATTGACGATCTTATTGAATATGGGCGTGCGCACGGGTTTATTCCGATAATCGCGGCCTATAACCTTATGTTCGACATGCATACTCTCATGTTGGAATTGGCGCAGTCGTATACGATCACCGCTAACGCACAGACGGCAACTAGCGTGTATACGCTTGACTTGTATGTAGGTAATGACGTGGTGTGCCGTTTTTGGGACACGTTCTATCTCGAAATGGGCGGACTTCGTGCAATGGGCGAAACATGCGGATTGCCGAAAGCGGTGGGCGACTGGGATTATTCGCTTGTACGCACGCCCGAAACGCCACTGACCGATGAGGAATTGTTTTACGCACGTCGCGATGTGCAAGTGATACCCCAATACTTGCAATGGCTGTTGCGCGCGAATCATTGGCTTACGCCGGACATGTTGGGTTGCCGCGTGCTTACCAAGACTTCGCTTGTGCGGCAGATGGCGCGGCGTGAGATTGGTGGGCGGCGCGTCACGCTGCAAGGCGGTAAGAAAATCACATTGCAACACGCTTTCGAGATGACGTGCAATCAGGAATTTCCGAAAAACTATGAGTCCTATGCGTTGCGTAAGGCGTGTTTCCGTGGCGGATTGACTTTTACGAGCGCGAAAACCGCTAGCGTAGTAGTGGATAACGTCGCGTCACTGGATGTAACGTCAATGCATCATGCTTTCATTAATGGGCGTCGATTGCCGGTGAAGTTTGCGCCTATACCTTCGGATATTCTGCAAGTGGCGTGCGAACGTATCGTTAACACGTCACTTGAAGACGTATTGGCCAATTACAGTGATCCCTTCCGAACGGGTGTACACGCTGCTGTGAGATTTACGAGCCTCAGATTACGTAAAAACACATGTTTCGACATGTGGGGTATTGCAATCTGCCCGCGCTCAAAATTCGTAAAGACGTTGCAAGCGGATACGGATTATGCCAATAACGAGAGGGCGAAAACACAGGAAAACAGCATTAGGGCGCATGGTTACGTTGATAGCGCGGTTAACGCGACATATGCCTTCGGAAAACTGTATTGTGCGGATGAATGCATATTACACGTTAACGAGATTGAATTATGGAACGTGGCGCAAGTATATGAGTACGATGAAATGCGCGTCTTATATGGGGAGGGTACCACTAAGACAATCATTCCGCCCGATTACGTGACTTTACAATCTAATATGCTTTTCGCTCGAAAAACCGATGTGAAAAATCTGATTAAACATTATCATGAGGGGACGGCGTACGTGGATGAAATACCCGATTCGATACCCGAAGGAATCGCGCGTGACGCTAGGACGGGTACGTTGAGCGTGAAATTTTTGCAATCATACTATGGCAGCACCGTGAAAGGTCAATTCAATGGGATTTACGGCACTCAGGCGCAAGACGTCATGAAAGCCGATTATCGCGTGACGGAAACCGGCGAGCTTGAAGTTGATAAAACCACGGTATGTACTCCCGAGAATTTCACGAAAAAACGCCCGAAAACACCACGCGTGCTCTACACATACGGTATGCGAATCGTTGCGGGCAGCAGAATGCACTTACTGATAGCCATGATGTTGCTATATCGATATTTTGGTGATCGCATCACGGTCACGGGCGGCGATACTGACAGTTTGAAAATCAGTTGCGCCAATGATGTATCTGACATGGAACTTTTGAACGCGCTCGAACCATTGCACACCGCAATAGAAAACGCTATCAACATTACCATGCGACGCGTTAGAGATACCGCGCCTGACATGGCATCGACGCTAGAACATATCGGAAAATTTGAAGTGGAAGATTGCGGCGGTACAACTCGTTATGTTGAGCATATGGAATTGTGGAATAAAGCGCGTGTAAGTTTGGATACGGGCGGGCGGGTGCATGTCACTTGTGCGGGACTTCCGCGTCCGGACGGCATGTACACCATAGAAGATTTTATGGCCAATGTCATACGCGCGGGGCACGGTTTCGCGGAAACCGTACAAATGTCGCTCGGCTATGATGTGTTAGTTGATTATGACATATGCCACACGTTACAACGCAATCGACCGCGTGTATGGGATAGGTACGTCGGCACCGTCACCGATTATCGCGGCGCGACGTACCATGTTGACGCGCCCGAAGCGATAGCGTTGTATCCGTCCGGTAGATGGCTGGGCGAATCGGACAAACAGGCAAACGGCGAGAATCTAGCGTACGTGTTACGCGTGTATAATCGAAATGTGGAAACGACACCGCGCGAGCTTATCGTACGCGATGGCAGACCTATGATTGTGAGTATTGATGGCGAAATATTATTATGACCGACTCAAGACGTTGATATTACCGCGAAACGCAGATGTGAACATGATTATCGGCGCACGTGGCCTAGGTAAGACTTACGGTGTGCGAAAATACATGATAGAGGATTATTTAAAAAACGGGTACTGTTTCGTTGAAGTGACACGCTTTCGTGAGGAAAACAACGACGTCGCGGCGAACTATTTCAGCCGTATTGTGCAAGATGATATTTTTCCTGATTATGAATTTCGGACAACCAATAAAATAGCCGAAATTCGTAGAAAGAAAACCGGCAAGAAAGAAAACGAATGGAAAACAATCGGGTATTTTATACCTTTGTCGTTGCAGCAGCAGAAAAAGAAAAGCACGTACGTTAACGTACGCAATATTTGCATGGATGAAATTATCATTGATAACGATGATAGGTATCACACGTATTTGAAAAATGAGTTCGAGCAATTGGCGAAACTTGTGGATACCGTTACGCGCGAACGTGCTGACGATACGGAACTGCGCAAGCCGAGGATATTTCTGCTCGGTAATGCTTGCGACGCTTTCAATCCGTATTTCCAACATTATGATGTGCCGTTGGAACCCGAGTTCGGTTTGCAATGGCTGGGCGGGAAAACATGTCTGTTCGACTATGTGCGGGATGACGCGTACGCCGAGCAGAAAACAAAGAATACCGTGTCGGGTCGCATGCTGGAGAACAACGATGACATGACCGCAAAAAATAGGTTCAAACGGCATGACACCGATTTTATCGAAAAGCCGCACGGTCATGCAAGACTTACGTATGTTTTCCGATGGTTGCGGCATGAATACGGTGTCTATGTTGATTTGCGTTGTGGATACGTCTTCGTATCCTCGAAATACGACGGTGGTGCGCACGTCCCGTATTTCGCCATCACAAGGGACGATAATAAGCTGAACTATCTTACTGCGAACATGGCGAAGGAATTGATTAGAAACCTCACGTCATATTACGCGCTGGGTTATCTGCGCTATGATATGGTGGAAACGCAACACGCCGTAAGCGAAATGCTCAGAAATTTTGGCGTAAAATAAACACGGCATACGCAAGGTGTCGTAACGAGGGCGATAAAACATTATCATTGATAACCACGGTTGACTCCGCCAATGATATGGCCGTGAGGGAAAAGCGTGCCGTTCGTCGTTGTGAATCATGTTGCAAGTATGTTATTCTTAAGTCGTGCCGGTTCGGTATTCGTTCGCCGGTACGACTTTTTCATATATGAAAGGAAAAATAATGGATGACGAAACTTCCGAGGAAAGGGACACCGCCGAACGCGATGACCTCACCCCCGACGAATCGCACCGCGTGGGCGAGTTCGATGACTTGCGCGACATGCTGCGTGATGTGCTGGACAAGGTGGACGCAATCAGTGATCGCACGGACGCAATCAGCGAACGAATCGACGGCATATATGACAATTTCGCCGATTCCGTCGCGCAAATGGTTGAAAACGGCGCGACCATCAAGGAAAACGACGATGACGCTGCGGAAGCAATCGCGCAAGCGGCGGCGGAAGACTTGGAAAATCTTGACTACACGCTTTAATCGATAGGAGAAAATATTATGGCTGTAGACAATGCGACAATTTTGGATAAGGTGCGCACCAAGGGCACGGACGATTATCAGCAGCGTATTCCGAGCGCGACGCAGACAAGCGTAGCGAACACCATGCGCTACTTGTTCGACCCGATGAACCGCCAATATCTAAACGACTGTGTTTGGAGCATGGTCAATCGTATCGGACTTACTGTAATGGCGCAGAACGCACCGTTTGAAAATCCGTTGTCGATTTTCAAAAAGGAAAACTTGTACTGGGGTTCGACTGTGCAGGAAATCGCCGTCAAGTGGATTAAAGCGCACGGTTACAAGGATGACGCGGAAGATTTGCTGAAAATGCACCGCCCCGAAGCGGCGGTATGGTTCTATGAAATGAATCGCCGTGACCAATACCCGATTTCATGGACCGATGACGAATTGCGCCAGGCGTTCGTAGATGATTTCGGATTGAACCGTTTCGTTGCGCAGATTATGGAAACGCCACGTAACAGTGATAATTACGATGAAATGAACATCATGCTTGCGCTGATTCGTCATTACGAACAGAATCTTGGTTTCTACAAGGTGCATCTCGACGCGGTGCCGAGCGATGAAACCACCGCTAAGACGTTGCTTAAGGCATTGCGTGCGACCGCGGGACGCATGCAGTTCCCGTCAACGCAGTACAACGCGCTTAACGTCACCGACATTCCGGCATACGCCAACCCGCAGCAGATGGTGTTATTGGTCGAACCGGAATATCTCGCTTCGCTCGATGTTGACGCGTTGTCGGCTGTGTTCCAGCTGGATAAGGCCGACGTGCCGTATCGTATCGTTCAGGTGCCGAGCCTCGGTATCGATGGCGCGGTGGCGTTGCTTGTGTCTACCGATTGGTATCAGGTACGGGACACCATGTATGGCACCACGCAGTTCTACAATCCGCAAACTGTTTCCAACACGCTGTATCTCAATCACTGGGGCATCTATGGCGTGTCGCCTTTCACTCCGTGCGCGTTGTTCACCACCGATGCGGGCACTTCCATCCAGGTTGTGACTCAGACCGTGACCGGTTTCACTCTGACTCCGACCACGGGCACCGTCAAGGCGGGAGACCTTATGCAGCTCACGCCGAAGCTCACCGCCACCGTCGCGCCGACCGGCACCGCCATTCAGGTGGCACCGAACGCGGCGACGTACGAGGTTGCGGCGAACCATGCCGCAAGCGGTGATGACGCGCACGGTGCGGCGTTCGACCTCAACGTCAATACGTTCGTGGATGATCAAGCGCGCTTGCACGTGCAGCGCGACGGCCTTGTGGCCGGTGATGTCATTACCGTGACGGGCACCGCTACGTATGTCAATCCGAACGGCGAGACTACGGAACATTCCGCGACATGCACGTTCACCGTCGAATAGTCTGAAATCGACTATGGTATAAAATGAGTGATGTTTCATGTGAGGCACCACTCATTTTTCGTATATAGGAAAGGGCGCGATATGGATTTCCCACATCTGCAAAACGCAACGACGTTCCCCGATACGGACACGCGCGTATACGGACAGTACCGCAACGTTTTCGATTACAATGTTTGGACGCCAAACACGGTAATCAAGCTGTGTCGTGTGAATTGGTACGATGATTATCACGACGTAGTGAAATTCCTCGATGACACTACCAGGGACGCTTGGTTTGACAAACTGGACGGCGAAATCGTCAAGCTGACTACGAACATGTATATCGCGCGTGCCGACGCGGACGGCATAAAATTGCCGGTGCCTTACATGACGGCGCAACAATATAATTACATTGTCGTTGACTTTTCACATGACATTATCAATACGCCGTATCAAAAAACCGACGTGCAGACGCGCTATCATTTTTTCATTACTTCCGTACGCGCGGAAGCACCGAACACGACAGCATGCATACTCATGCGCGACGTATGGACGGACTATATCAACAGCACCACAATCAACGGTTTACTGTTGTCACGAGGGCACGCACCGTTGACGGAAACGACACCGCAAGAGCTATTGAAAAACCCACGTGCGAATTGCCGTGATTTTACGTTGCCCGACGTTGACTATGGAAACGCAGCAGCGAACATTAGAAAAAGTATGCCGTTTAACTTGCAAAATGGCACAAGATACATTTGTTTGGCCACAACGTTTTCGCCCGAACAATTGCAAACTATGAGTAACACGCGTGGCTCGAACATCACGGACAGTAATCCGACATACAGCAATAACGACAGCACGGTAACGGATTTTTCGTGGGGGGCCGGAAACGTTTATACGTCAAACGTCGCCGGCGTAGGCACGTCGTATAATTCCGTTGACAATCTCACCGCAAGCAACGTGACCATGTATGCGCTCGAATCGTCCAAAATCTCGGGCGATTATTTCGATACGCTTTTCGCGTATTATCCGCATATCATGTCGCAGATTACAGCGGTTTTCGTCGCCACCGCAAACATGATGCGACTTGGTGACGGTATCAGCGTGAACGGTGTCGAATGGTATACAGTCAGCGGCGCACGGGCAAAACTATCCGATATTGATTTGACTATCGACGATTTCGGATATGCCGCTGAGTACGCTCAAATAACACGACTATATCTTGCACCCTACGCGCACCTCGAAATATCCGACAATATCGGTAATAAAACCCGTGTGGAAATCGCTGACTGCGGACAACTCTCGGCACAGACAGTCACATCCCTTAGCTATCCGATATTGCGACAGATCGCATGGCTTGACGGCATTGGAAGCGACGGCAATACGTCTATCAGCATTGACGCCATCAATGGGACTGACATTACCGCCACCGTGCCGAACGCGGACATACTCAAAACACTCATATCACACGACATACCGACATACGTTTTACAGCGTCGCGCAATCGACGCGCACCGCGCCGACGCATACAATCGAGAAGTTGCGCAAGCACGCGAAAACGCCATTATCTCATACGAAAACGGCGCACGTTCGGCAAACACGGCACAAAATAACACGTATCGCAGCAGCACCGCAGCGGTATCGAACACGGCGCGTGCTAATCAGCGTGACACCGCGGTGAAAGACGAGTCCAATAGTGTGCGTACTGATAATCTGACATATTCAACCGCGCGGCAGAACGATGATTTAAACACCGCCACAATCAAGATAAATCTTGATGTCGCCCAGGACAACACGCTACAGAATAAGGCATTTATAGAGGGGTCTCAAACACAAGCGTTGTCAAGCGTCGCAAGCGCGATAGGCACAATGGCCGGTGCCGCGTTGGTAATCGGCACCGGTGGCGCGGCGTCACCGGTGGTAGCCGGTGCTACGGCTATCGGCAGCGCTGCACTGCAAGGTTACAATACCGGTGTCGCCATAACCAATAGCGAAGAACTCAACCGCACGGCCAACGATGTCGCCAATACGAAAGCGAAAAATGCAAACCGCGCTAACAGCGAACAAACACAGCATTCAATAACGCAAGCAACCAACGTGACAACGCGCGCGAACACGCAGGCCGACCGTAACAACGAATACGCTACAAGCGCTGCAACCGACATGACCGCCACAAGCGCGAACACGGCGAACGCGAATGCGTCGGCGTCACGCAATCAGAGCGTGGATAATGCGAAACGTGTCATGATAAACACGCGTTCAAACGCGAATGCCACATGGCGCGACTTGCTCAACCATGCCGCGCAGCCCGTGGGAGCATATGGCGGCGACAACTTCAGCCAGGCGACGGGGCTTGACACCATGACCGTGAAAATAGTCACCGAAGATAATGGCGCGATAGCGGCGGCAGGCGATTACATGTTGCGCTATGGCATCGCAAGCAACAAACTCTACAACCGACCGTCGTTGACGCCATGCAAGCATTTCACGTATTGGCAATCCGTTGATATATGGACGATATGCCCGCTTGCGCAAAACGAACAATTGCAGACAATCAGGAATATTTTCAGTTCCGGTGTTACAATATGGAATAGACCCGAAGAAGTCGGCGGCGACTTCGTGCACGACAATCTATAAGGTGGGAAAGTATGGGACGTAAACGCACGCATAAAAGACCGTTGACCCGTACGGAAATGGGCGAACGCGGCGCACCGATGTGGCAGCAATCCGAAGCGCTCAATTCACAAGCGTATTCGATGGCGTATTCACAAATGTTGAATATCGCATTATCTCGGTTCAAGTGGCTGAATCTGCCGAAAACCTGCGACGCGTGGTTTCTTGAATATAATCTACTGTATTTCGGTTACGCTACAATCGCGTTCCCGCATAGCAAGCCGGGAGTGTTTTTCAGCACGCAAGCGGTGACTACATCGAATTTCAACGTGTATTACAAACCGAAGAAATGGGATAGTTACGGTATCAACGGTTGGCGTTTTCCGGTTAACAATTCCAATGGCGTGTTCATCTACGCTAACCGTGCGCGTACGCCACTCATTCCGACGATTGAATTTTTCGCGCATGAAATAGAGGATTTGTACATGACGCGGCGGCAGAATCGTTTCAATCAGAAAACGCCGTTCATACTTGAGGTTCCAGCCGGGCAGCAGACGGCGGGTATCAACGTTATCAAGCAAATCGCAGGCGGTGAAATGGCTATCATGACGACACCGGGTTTCACCGATTCGATGAAAGCCAATGTACTGAAAACCAATGTCGAATATATCGGCATGGAATTGCAGACCGATATTCAGAACACTTGGAACGCATTCTATCAATCGTTGGGCATTAAAAATCTTCCGTTGAAAATGGAACGGCAGACAGCCGACGAAATTAACGATTACGGGGAGCCGAGCGACCTACGCGCGCTCAGCGAATTGGAGGAACGGCGTGCCGCGTGCGATATTCTCAACACAAGGTTTAGAAAATACCTCAAGGAACCGATACAGGTTGTATGGAACGAAGACAATGTTTCACGCAACTACGCTTACTTGACGGACGTTGAAAGATTGAACGACGATGACAATGCAGAATAACATAAATCCTTATCAGTCATGCGAATCGCGCGACGATTTCCACGGCGTGATGACGTACACGTTTGGCGAACTGCTTGACGTGCCGGGCGGTGTTGACTGGGACAATGCCGCGTGGTCATGGCGGAACGTCGCCTATGATGACGCGCAATATGTGCGTTGCTGCAAGAAAATCGAAAACCGTTTCTATGATCGCGAACTAGGCGTATTGCCCGCAAGCCGATGGAAACGGCATTTCCTACGATTGATAGCTGAAATAATGCCGACCCTGAAACCATTGTACGCGGCGGTTGACGGCAATTCCGATGTCATGCTATCCGATATGGACACATGGCATAAAATGCGCACCGTGTTTTCCGATTTTCCCGCAACGCAATTGACCGAAAACCAAGACTACGCAAGCAACGCGACCGACAACCAATATGAGACAATCGCCAACGGCGATTTCATGGACAAGGTCAACCGCATACGCAACGGCGAATACGTCGATATTGACGTATTGTTGCTTGACCATCTTGAAAGTTGTTTTAGTCCATTATGGACGGTAAACATAAACAACTATTGAAAGGATAATACACATGTTTCCACTACTCCCGTTTTTCTCAGTATGGCCGTACACGCCCGCCATACCCGCGTTCTATTGGAACGCTAAAAGCCAAGAGGAAATAATAAAGCACATTGCGTGCGAAATCGACCACATAACGGCATATCTTGACGAAATCGTAACCGACATAAACAAAACATTGAACGACTACGATACAAGAATAAAAAACATTGAAGCGCACATAAACGATTACGGTGCGGCCATAACGCAACTGCAAGAACAAATCGAACACATAGGAGACACACAGTTAATATGGAATGTCACAAAAGGCGAATATACTGACAGTAAGGCCGCGCTCCGCGATTTGTATCGCGAATTGGCAGTATACGGCGCACGCGTCACGCAAATAGCCGATATTAACACCGACAAACTAGCCGAGCACCGAACAGACGAAACGTCCGCAATCGGCAACCTTACCATATTCGATGACGCCACGCCACGCGTCACTAATCCAACCACCGGCGAACAATACCCGCCGTTAGCATGAAAGGATAAATCATGGTTAACACCACGAATTACAAACTGGAAAAGTACGAAGCGGGAAATTCCGCAAATCTACTTGACCAATACAACGGGTCAATGGATAAAATTGACGCGGCAATAAAAAGCGTCAGCGATAAAGCAGACCTAGCGCTAAACAACAACGTGTTACCGGACGGACTAGCAGCCTTCATAAAAGCGCTAGGCCTAACCGGAGCTAACGCGCAAACACTTGGCACCACTCTCAACCACATATTAAACCGTATCGGAACGGAAATATTCACCGTCACCGACCTTAGCAAGCTCAAAAAAACCGCAGAAGGCTATCCAATCCCACCGACCGAGTAAAGACGTACAAACCATGGCATCAGAAACACCGTTCTATCACCTACCGCTATACGAAACCGGCGACATAGCCGACCTACGCGACGGCTACAACGCGGCAATGCGCACGCTTGACCGCGTAATACATCAACTAAAAATACAAGAAGAAATAAACCACCCTACAAACCTACGAAAGGGCAACTAACATGACCAACTACACAACCAACTTCAACCTCGAAAAATATCAAACCGGCGACGCGGCCAACCTCACTGATCAATACAACGCGTCAATGGACATTATCGACGATAATCTATACAAAATCAACACTAACGCAAACATTGCGGGTGGTAAAGCCACGCAAGCACTAGAAACAGCACAAAACAACAACAAAAATCTGACAGCATTAGGCGTAACCGACACCAAAACTGCAACACAACTCAAAAACAAAATAGACACAACCGCAACAAATCTCGCTGCCACAACCAAAACAGCGAACAACGCTGCTGACAACCTCAATGCATTAGGCGCGAACACCGTAGCAAACGCAACCAATCTGAAAAACCGTATAAACAATACCTACACAAAAAACGAAAGCGATAGTCGATACGTACACATACCGGTCACACAAGACACGCTAATCGCAATCGGTGATAGCTATTTCGAGGGTTTCAGAACAACTAACCCAACAACTGACAGCATGATAGTAAAAGCGGCGCAAAAACTGGGCTTGAAATGCAACAATTACGCAATCGGTGGTAGCGGTTTCATCACCGGCACGACATTCCTACAGCAATTGCAGAAAGCTAACAGCGCGACAACCGATAAGACTAAAATCAAATATGTTGTAATCGGCGGTGGCCGCAATGATGCATACAACAAATTGAAAGAAAACGACGTGGCAACGGCACTGACCTACGCTAAAACCAATTTCCCATATTCAAAAATCGTTTTTATACCAATGATGTTCGACAACACATGGCCTACACACGATGACGGCCAAAAATACGGTGTCATGTGCGCCGGTGGCCGCAACGCAAACGTACTAACCGTAAAGGATGCACCGTCGTGGGGTCTATACTATGCTAGCGGAATGACAGACATACACCCCAATACCGAGGGGTCGGAAATATACGCACAATACATAGCCACCGCAATTCAAACTAACGCAACCGCAATGCCACGCGTGGAACGACACGTAGACGTCGCACTTCCGGGCGTAACGAACGGCACACTCTCAGTATTCATTAACGGACTAGACATATCCTACGTATTCCGAGGCAATAAAACAGAATGGAATCAAAACGTTTTCGCCACCGTAAACAAATCAAACACCTGGGGTGCATGGACCATGCTTATGGGTTTTCTTGACGATAGCACACCGCTCAAACTGAAATTCGACGGAATGAATTTCAGTATCATAGACACACTAAACGGAACCGGAAAAGCCGGTATTATCAATTTCGCATACAATATGAATATATTCGAGCACAACTAACAACTAACAAATAACAATTAACCCCGATAGGTTTTCCTATCGGGGTTTTATATTTTTAATCACTCCTATTTTTTCAATGGTGTTTATACTATCACTCTTCAATATACCACACCGCGCAACACGACACGCCAAAACCGCACCGCA
>ULSB01014532.1_pt1 | contig 15481 bp, 9 predicted proteins | sample 1955741 | NCBI WGS metagenome assembly ULSB01 (sample SAMEA4835691, study PRJEB28245) | human gut metagenome | biome: gut microbiome; material: fecal sample | place: Denmark | collected 2008
ATTTTTTAGAAAGAGGAACATTTACTGAATATCCCTAAGTATGAGTGTCTTTTTGATGCCCCAAAGCCACTTCCTGCCAGCCATTAAAAGACAAATGATGCTGTTGCAGGCAATCAGCTACCCGGGTGATGAAATATTCGGCCAGGTCATGCGCCTTTTCCATGCCTTGCTCTTCCATTAACGCCCTACATAAAGGGGAACCCATCCATGCGCCCTTAGCCACTTCATCACCTCCCAAATGGATGGTAGTCAGCGGTGCACCGGCTTCCTTATACATAGCCACTATTTCCTGAATCACCTTTTCCATAAAACGATAAGTGGAGGGCAAGGCTACATTCATAACATTATCCGTATAGGCTTGTGCCGAAATATATCGGGAAGTATCCTGCAAGTCACTCAAAAGATATTCTTTCGCTTTCTCCGGATCGGTATCGATGTATTTCTTATAACGTACATTCATTGCCACAATCGCCGCACGTGCATGGCCGGGGGATTCTATTTCCGGGATGACCTGCACATGTCTTTCCGCCGCATATCGTAATAAATCAATGAATTCCTCCCGGGTATAATAACCATTTCCCGATGTTGCGGCATACGGATCATATCCGCCATCATAAGCCGGATACAACCAGTCCTTTTCATCGGTTGTATGTCCCCGCCGCGAACCGATTGCAGTCAGCTCCTCCAATCCCGGAATTTCCAGCCGCCAGCCTTCATCATCCGAGAAATGGAACTGGAGCACATTCAGTTTGTAAGAAGAGAGTATATCAATCAGCTTCTTCAAGTGATCCACCGTTGTATAATTCCGGGCAATATCGAGCATCTGTCCCCGGTATAATAAGTCCGGATAATCCTGTATAGACATTGCTTCCAACCGGAACAGGCTTTCCTGCCCTTTCAGCAATCCTAACAAGGTCTGTGTACCATTAAAAACTCCATGTGGAGTAGCGGCACTAATCCTTATTTGCTGACCGTCAATGCACAGTTCATAATATTCCTCATTGACTGCTTTTTTCCTGTCAGAGAGATAATCCAAGACAATGGTTACCGAGGCTTCCGGCACAACTTCCAATCCATGCCATGCGGTGAGCTTCTCTTTCAACAGTTTTCCTTCATTGGCAAAATCCTCATGGAAAGTCAAAGCAAGTTGTTTCTCCAACACCGTTTCCCCTCCGGTAACAAATATCTTTTTTACGGAAGGTATGATATCCGTCGTCCGGAACTCCGGAGTATCTGCATTTAGTAAACGAAGGTTGGTTTCGTACGTCTTCCGTGCAGCCGTCCTTTGCCATTCCGTAACAGGCAATGGAACGGTATGCAGCGTCACAGGCAACGGCTTACCTTTCGATGCCCCCGACTGACTTACCCAATAACTCCCTTCGGGCGCATGTGAATTCTTCGGCACTTCCCCGTCACACTGGAATATCACTTTCAATGAATCTCCCGGAGCCAGTGAAAGAAATCCTTCTCCCGGATATATTTTAAAAAGAGTCGCATTTACTTCCTCTACCCTAACCGACGACGAAGCATCCTGCCGGATCGAACGGGGAAACTGCGAATAATAAATCTCCCAATCCTTTCCTATAGGAGCATCCGAAACATTCTTCAGTACAAAAGAATTCTCATAATATTTACCATTTCCATCGTAGCTTCCCATTTCCCAGGTTAAAGCAACCGGAGCTCTCGACTCATTCGCCGACTTACAACTGCCTGCAAGGAGCAGGATGAACAACCATCCCGCTGCCCATAAAGAAAACTTTATATCATTCATAAATTTAGTCTTAGTGATTAGTCATGCCATCCTTTACTTCTCAAATAATCGAGCATAAAAGCCGGACTGTCTGTTTGGAGGATTCTTGCTCCCAACTTGTTTATCAGATACCCATAACTTGCGTCCGGATCTTTCCTGGCAGCCTCATCATCATGTCCTCCTGCCAGAGAAGCCCACAAAGTGTTATACCAAATCAGACTTTTCCCTGCCAGCCTGCGTTCCATCCGGGCAGGCACCGGACTTGCAACATTCCGGTAACACAACTCAAAAGCAACCGGATGCAACTGTTCCATATAGTCCTCGACCACCTTCATCGATTTCTCCTCATCAATCGTTACGACAGGCATATAGATTACCTTATCCAGATAAGAACCAAACTCCCGCTTCACCGTCTCCACGGGTTGGGCACCTTTCATTATCACTAAATCGGCAGTATCGGTTTTCTTCAATATCACATATACATCATCAAAAATGCTGTAAGCCTTATCCAGATTAACCATTATCTGGCCTTTGGCAGCCAGCAAAGCTTCTTCCAAAGTAGGAACCGTATGTTCCGTCAGTCGGCCGTCTTTATCTTTCAACCGAAGTTGCTTTATTTCAGCCAATGTCTTATCTTTCACTTTTCCTGTACCATTGGTGGTGCGATCTACCGTATCATCATGCATCAGTACCAGCTGACCATCTTTCGTCTTACGGATATCAATCTCTACAATGTCCACTTTCATCCGAATAGCACTATCGATAGCCGCCAGGGAGTTTTCGGGGGCAATACTCCAATTTCCACGGTGCGCCACCACCAATACTTTGTCCAGGCACGGATTCAATACATCCTTGCGGATGGCCTCCGCCCGTTGTGCAGCCAGGAAACCTGGCTGCAAACAGAAAAGTAACAAAAGCACTATAAACCTGCTTTTCTTCATATCTATCATTATTTAATCTTTCTGCTCAATTTTGTTCAACTACCTATTGCCTCACTGCTACAACCCGGCATCATAAGCACCAGCCTGCATCTTGTTGACATTACGGGCAACTCCTCGTTGGTCTACTCCAAAGCCGTTTTCACCCACCCAATTGATAAATTGCTGTCCCACAGTTGCGTCGAAAGATTTCACCGCATCAATTACAGCCTGTTTCGTTGCAAATTCATCAATAGTACCGGTTACCGTCCATTGGTAAACACCATCGGTCAAAATTGCGGCGGGAAGAGTTTGGGATGAATAGTCCGTGTCCGTAGCAATAGCTCCCCAGCCTGCATCCGCAGCCTGATATACATTATATCCGCCGGAAGTGATATTACCTGCATAAATCGTCCTGTTTCCGGCTCCTTTGGCAAATAAAGAGTTGACCACCAGAGACGCGTTCTTCCCTGCACGGAAGACACCGTTCGGATTACCTGAATTTCCAACAATGGTAGTATTGGCAAGCATAAAATAAGCATCTCCATTGACTGTGATACTATTTCCTCCGGTAGCGGTGGTACCTAGTACGGTTACATTATTCATACAGGCATATCCGTTTCCGGCATGAATGGCAGTTCCCCAGGCGCCCGGTGCATAATTCTCATGCAACAAGCAGTTGTTCATAAACAGGAAGCTGTTTGCAGCGGTGGTAGTGATGGCTCCTCCCCTTGCGGTCGCCTTGTTATTCACCATCTCTACATCATTTAGCAAGACTCTTCCCTTTGATACTTTAACGGCTGCTCCACCATCTGTTCCACCATCACTTCCGCGATTGAAGTTCTTGATGACACAATTATTCAGTTGCAGGGTTGCATCACCTCCACCTGCCGCAACAAATACGGCACGGACACTTCCTGCATCGTTCAATCCATATTGTCCGTTGAAAGTACAACCGTCGAAAATAATATTTGTCTGATTGCCCAATACTAATAAAGAGTTGGATGTCGCAGACGCTCCACTACCGGCATTTCTGACAAAAGCAGTCGTGTGTTTGCTAATGTCACGCTTCGTCAAGTCCGTTCCCGTGCTTAAAGGATCATATCCGCCTTCAATCGTTATTTCCACTTGCTTGCTATAACCGCTATATTCTATCTTCACGCCGGAATTTTCTTTCGCCATCTCATAAGAGCCTGCAGCTACATAAATCTTCTTGCCATCCAGTTTGACTGCATTGGCGTTGGAGATGTCACTGTTACCATTCGTTTGTAACAAGTTGCGCAGCGCATCCACTCCCATAGCATTATCCCAATCCATACCGGTTGCGTTTCCGGCAGGCTGTTCTTTTACGTAATAAGCCGCAAGCTGCAGTTCTTCCGCATCTCCTCCCGGCAAAGTACCGCTATCCCACGGAGACACAATGGGTTCACTAATACTTATAATCGAACCTTCCACTTTCAGCGTGAATTCATAACACTTTGCGGGCTTCAATTCCGGAATACCGGGTAATACCAAATCTTCTCCCAAATAATTCAAAGAGACAAAGGTAGCGGTGGTTCCGGCTTTTCCGGGAGCTACGATGGCAGTATAAGTACAACCGTTCTGTCCTGCCTTACCACCTTCGGGAACTGTAATGAACGGTGATATCAAAGAAGTGCCCGATACCACTTCACCATTCGTGTATCCCTGATAAGAACCGATCTTTACTCCCTGCACCTTGCCTTGTCCGCCTACATCTGCAAGCGTCATAATCACTTTTGCCATTTTCCGGTTCATACCCAAACGAAGAATACGGGAACCATCATCTGTTGCATTCTCCACAGTACATGTCATATAGTCGGCTTTGGCCAGGTTTTCCAGACGTTGCTGGTTGGTGGGAAGTGTAAAGTTGGCCGTACTGGCTCCGCTCACCACCGGATAGAAAGCCGAGTAAGTCACCGGCTCCGCACCCCACCTTAAATAATAGTTATCCGTCGGTATCCATTTTCCTTCCGAGAGTACATAGCTCAAATACCCATCCTCACAACTTAACTGAATCTCATCACCCTCATTAAATTGTTTCTGCTGATCTCCCGCCGCACCGGGATTACTGCGGGTAAAGGCAGTATTAATAGAGGCTTCAATCCGGATAGCACCGGAATCTTCACCATACATAGCTATATTCTTATCTGTATCACAAGCCGCCATACTCGTCAGTAAATACGCAGCCAATATCAGTTTTGTAATCTTCATCGTTTATCTCCTCCTTCTTTAATTCCGGTCGATAAGTTGCCCGGTTGCCCAATTTCTGGCCATTTTAGCAGCCAGTCGGACTGTTGTGTTTACATTGAGAGTTAAGGTATGTTCCACTCCTTCTTCCAGTTCAATGGCCTCTTTAGCAGTCCAGATATACAGTTTCCCGTCATAGCTGAAATTGACAGAGAAGCCCTCTGCTATTTTTTGAGGAGGCAGGATACATTCGCAAGATTCCGTCCCTTTATAGGGAGCCACAGTTGCCACTACCGCATCCGCCGCAGGAACAACTACCGGAGCCGCTGCTGACAAATCACAAGTGGCATTGACAACAGCCCCATTGATAGCCATATCTCCTAACTTACTCATGGAAGCATCCGTCGTACCATTGACCGTGATTTTTATAATCAACTTACTCATGGCATGATTCAAAGAGATTTTCAGTTTCCCATCTGCCGTCAAATCCTGCTCCGGGTCAACTGTTGCTTTCATCAACAGGAAATCGGAGGATTTCACATTTTCTTCGGTAGACTGGTTGGTTAACGCATTGACCGTCAACGAAGCGTCCGGAGTGGCTTCACTCATAAATGGCGCATACGCTATCATCGTCACAGGTGTTCTTTCTGCATCCCAAAGCATCTGTTGACCGTCAGACGTACTCCATGCACTGCCGGAACCAACCATTTGTTTATGATAGTTATAAGCAGCATTTTCGCTGTTCCGGATCATTAATCCGAAACGTTCCAGATTCATGGCGTCATACCCTGCACGCGACAGAGGTTCATTCACTTCGGTAATGACGCGGATGACATGATCTTCGGGGAAACTGCCCGTTGATAGTAACTCATCCTCGTTGTTTGAGCATCCGGCTAGTGCGATACCCAAAGCTATTATATAAAATATCTTCTTCATGTTACAGTCGTTTTAAAGTTTAATTTGTCAGAACCGCATCATAAGCACCGGCTTGCATCTTGTTCGCATTACGAGTCACTCCGCGTTGGTCTATACCGAAAGCATCTTCACCGATCCATTCCACAAACACTTCTCCCAAATCAGCAATAGGCGAAGCCACCGGATTAAAACTTTTCGCAACTTCTATCACCGCCTGTTTGGTAGCATATCCTTTTACCGAACCAATCAGATTGAGATCCCACACATACACTCCCTTTTCATTCAGCGTGCCATTCACCGGATTGGGATAAGCCGTGTCGGACGCGCTCATCGTTATTCCCGTCACGCGCTGATACACATTATATCCTTTTGAGAAGGCTTCAAAGTTACTGCCATTCAGATTAAAGCTCGGAGCCGAAGGATTTTCAGAGATCAACAGGTTATTAATAAACTTCGTATCACCACCGGCACCTGTCTCACAACGTACCGCTCCATGAGTATCGCTCGCATTTCCAATGATTGTATTATTGGTCAGCAGGATGCTTCCTCCTCCGTTCAAAGCGGCACCCGTCCCCATATTATCTATCAGCGTGGTATTGTTAATACAGATATGTCCTTCCGACATCTGAATTCCATTTCCCCACGAGCCGTTATGAGAGTTGCCTTTCAACAGACAACCATTCATAAACACCACCGCTGTCTTGCTACTACAACGAACAGCTCCTCCACGACCGACAGCCTTATTATCCAGCAAGTTCACCTTATTCAGCCGCACCTGTCCCGACAAGACAAAGACTGCCGGACCACCCTGCTTGGCAGAAGTCGTTACTGCTGACGTACAATCTCTAATCACGCAATCGGTCAACTCGATGGAAGTATCACCGACACCACCGCTCACGTAAATTCCACTACCACATTCGGTTGTACTGGCATCTGCTTCAGACACATATCCATATTGGAAAGTAACTCCCTCAATGGCAATATGCCCTTTCTTCACCAATAACAAACCACAGTCACCGGCATCCGCCTGTTTATTTCCGTTCACATCGCCGCTGATAACAGTCACATACGCATCTATATCACGTGCCGAAACATCGGTCCCTTCGCTAAACTGACTATATCCGCCCTTAATCGCCTTTACATTCTTGCGAACAATTACACCAAGTCCACTTTCTTCGGACATGACATATTTCCCCTGACTCATGTAAATCGTACTCTTGGACAGATCGACAGAACCGCTCAACAACTTACGGAAGCCAGCCACATCCAACGCCTGTTCCCAGGAACTACCATCCATTTCCCCTTCACCGAATTGAGTCACGAAGTAACTCTCCAGTCCTTTCTGCATAATCACTTCTTCGTCCAGATCATCGTCGTAGTCGGTCATCATCGGCGGATCTATCATCTCATAGTCTTCCTGGCATCCCTGTGCCAACAGGAGAATGAAAGCCAGCATACATAGCTTCGATATTATGAATAAACTATTTTTCATTTTCTTTCTTTTTTAACTTGTACATTAGATAAGAATAATCACAAATTCACCGATTTCACCGGGCAATATCCGGATAACCGGGATTCTGTTTCAGGTATTCATTCTGTTCCAGTTGTGTCTGCGACAAGGGGAACAGTTCATAATGATTGTCCGCATCCCGTGGTTTGTCCCACCATGCTTCCTGATACCTGCCGAAACGAATCAAGTCTGTACGACGACGGCTTTCCGCCAGAAATTCCCGTCCCCACTCATCCAACATTTCTTTCTGATCGAGTACCACGTTGCCTTCCGGCTGGTAAGCGATATTCGCTGTAAAGTTTTCGTAGTTGCGCTTACGCACGCTGTTCAGCAATTTGCCAGCCTCACCTGCTTGTCCGAGACGGAGAAGGGCTTCAGCTTGAGAATAAATAATCTCTGCCAAACGAATCTCTGTATAGTCGGACTCAATATAATAACCTCCGGTAAACGGATAGAAAGGATACTTCACACAGTAAAGTCCGGAATTGAAGTCACCATTACCCAATTTAGATTCCTTATAAGCCGGATTAGAGATATAACCTGACTCTGCATTTCCCTCAAATCGTCCGACCTGGTCACGCAAATAAATCACATATTGATTATCCGGGTTCTTGGCATATCCTCCACTGACAGCGGAGTTGGCAATCTTACCTTCGAGAAAAAACATACCTTCGCGGGTATTGTTACCGGTGTTTACATATTGCTTATAACGTATGTCCCCCTGATATTTGGCAAACTTCCGGGTAACCATTCCCAATCCATAGTCGAACAGTTCGCGTGGCTGCTGATTGTCATAGCTCGGTGAAAGCGCGTATTTCGGATTCCGTTCGCCGTTTCCCTCTATTTTCAGGTAATACGCACTACCATAAGGCAAACCACGTCCGTAAACCGTTCTTCTGTCATTTTGCAGATGCCAGCTGGTCAGCCCGTAAGAACCGGGAAAACCGAAGATCACCTCATTGCACATTTCATTGTTCCAGTCGAAAGGTTCATACCAGTTATCGGCAATCGCATAATATCCGAACTCTCCTCCCGTGATACGTTTACACATATCGATACATTCCTGCCATTTCGCCTGACCAATCCATACCTCCGCATTCAAATAGAGACGCACCAATAAGGATGCCGCAGCAGCTTTCGTGAACTGTCCCTGTTGGCTACCATTCCCAGATTGTCCACTCTTGACGGGCAAAGCTGCCAGACAGTAATCTTTCAATTCACTCTCGATGAAATCGAACATTATTTGCGGAGAGACTTGCTTCCGGTTTTCCGGCAGTTCGTTCACAGCCTGGTCTGATGTAGTGGTGAGAATACAGTTGCGATGGGTATTCAACAGACGGAGATAACCCCAGGCACGCATACAGCGCAACTGTGCTTTAAAACTTTCAAATTCACTGTCACTCAAACCAAAATTGGACGGATTCAATTGGTTCAAGTCGTCCAATACCATATTACATTGGCCGATACCTACATAAAAGTTTTCCCATTCGCTCAACCAGTCGCCCTGATTGATATCATCATATTGATGACGGTGATACATTTCCCACAAACCTCCATCGTACCACCAAGTGCCACGAGTGGGAGTAATCAACTGGTCTGCGGGAAGTTCCTCGTTCTCATGGCGTATCCAGATACAGCAATACATGTGCTCAAAGGGACGGAAAACGGCGTTGATAACATCCTGTTTCGTGTTATAATAGTTTTTGGACATCACCTGGTCATACACCGTTTCCGACAGATCCGTACAAGACGGTAAGCCTAACACTGTGCCCGCCATCATACTTAATCCTATGATATATTTTGTTATTTTCATAATGGTTCTTTTTTTAAAAACTAACTTGTAAACCTAAAATAAACTGGAAGGCAGACGGATAATAGTTGTATCCTCCTCCGAAAGTACCCGGCGTCAGTCCGTTCACTTCGTAGGTAGAAGGGTCTACACCGGTGAACTTCGTGAATGTATAAAGATTGTTGGCTGTGCCGAACAAACGTATCTTTTCAATATACTTCTTATTCAGGTTCATGGTATATCCTAAAGTGATGTTGTCTATCTTCAGGTAATCACCCGGTTCGATGAAATAGTCGGTAATCACATTCTTACCCGTCATGATATGCGCATTCTTCGAATAGGCGGTAGTCAACTGGTTGGTACTCATACTCTGCAAGCCGAAATAGAAATCGTGCACATTGAATATATCAAACCCGGCAGCACCACGGAGGGCAACAGTCAAGTCGAAGTTCTTGTAAGTGAAGTTGTGCGTCATAGAACCGGTGAATTTCGGCAAACCGTTTCCGGTCACTGCCTTGTCTTCTTCCGTACCCTGCGCAACAGGAATCACATTTCCTTTCTTGTCATAAATCAGCCAGTCACCCTTTTTATCCACTCCTGCATAGCGGTAGGTGAAGTAGTTGCCGATACGTTCGCCTTCTTCAATCCGCTGCAAATATCCCGGATTGTTAGGATTCGCCATGTTGCAGGTGGAGTAATATTTCTGTCCCTTGTATACATCATTGGAGAAGCTGACAAACTTATTGTTATTGGTAGCTCCCACTAAGGTGAAACTATAAGTGAAATCCTTTGTCCGGACAGCATTTACGGTTATGTCAAGCTCGAAACCGGTATTGCGCAATGTACCTACATTGGCATAGATAGTAGAAAACAAATTGGGCGGAACCGATACGGAATAGCTACCGAGCAAATCGCTTTGTTTACGGTGGAAATAGTTAAATGACCCGGTCACTTTGTGCTTGAAGAGCGAGAAGTCCAAACCGATATTCTGATTGTGCCCTTTCTCCCAACGGAGTTCCGAATTGACATTCTTACTCGGTCCCCATACATGGAAGTTGTTGCCGCCATACTGATACCAGCCATAGGCTCTATAGGTTGCCAAAGACTGGTAATTACCTATTTCCTGATTACCTGTCACCCCATAGTCATAACGCACTTTCAAGTCGTCAATCCATGAGAGTCCTTTCATAAACTTCTCATCCGAGATACGCCAGCCGACAGATATCGCCGGGAAATTACCCCATTTATGATTCTCACCAAAGCGGGAGGAACCTTCGTGGCGTAAAGAGAAAGTGAACAGATAGCGCTCTTTCCAATCGTAATTGACACGTCCGAAGAAGCTGATTAATTTATGGTCATTTTTATAAGAACTCATCATGGTTTTTCCTTCTTTGGCTGCTTCCAGACCGGAGCCCAGATTATTGTACGTCAATCCGTCGGAAGAGAAGTCCCAGTTTTCGGCTCCCATACCCGAACTTACCCCATAATTGTAGCTATAACCTACCATTGCACGGATTTGATGATCCTTGATGCGTGTAGAGAAGTTGGTCACCCATTCGAGATTGTTGTTAGTGTTTTTATCAAAGTCACGGCTCGCTTTTCCGGCAACGCCCGAATTGACATTGGGACCATAAGTAGACGGAATGAACCATCCGTTGAACTTATCCACCTGATACTGTGAAACAGTAACCTGTGATTTCAAGACCATGTTCGGATTATTAGGATTGAACAACGGCAACAAATTAACGGCAGCAGTAGCATTCCATTCCAGCAATTTAATCTCTGTGCCATTCTCTTCCTCATTCAATTGTTCGACAATATTCGAGCTGTCGCCTCCAGACGGAAAACGATAATATCCGTTAGCTGATTCAGGATCATAAACCGGCATTGTCGGATTATTCTTGATGACACTGCCATAGACACTGGCTGACTTGTTCCGGTCGATGACACGGGGAGTCATGTTAGCTGCAAAGGTAAACAGGCCGTCTTTCGTTGTGTGGCTGATGGTAGCACGCGCACCATATTCCCTACGGTCGGAACGCAAGTCAATTCCCTGCGCTTTGCGATAATCGGCTGTTACACGATAATTGGTTCTCGCATTGCCTCCGGAGAAGGTCAACGTGTGCATGTGTGTCACTCCCAAACGGGTAACGGCATCAAACCAGTCCGTACTGGCTCCCATATCGGAAAGTGGATTGGAAACCGTGCGGTAAGCACGATATTCTTCCGCATTCATAATGTCGAGCTCTTTCTTTGCTTTATTGAAGGTGACGGCAGCACTGTAAGTCGTATGCACTTCCCCGTCACGGGTTCCTTTTTTCAGATTCACAAGGATCACACCGTTGCTACCCCGTGTACCGTAGATAGCGGAAGCGGCACCGTCTTTCAACACATCGATCGATTCAATATCGGCGGGATTGATATTCGTCATATCGCCTCCTGGCACTCCGTCTACAACAATCAACGGGCCCAGCCCGGCATTACGCGAAGATATGCCACGAATCTGGATACTTCCCGTACTGTTCGGATCGGCCAAAGCCGTATTGGAAACAGATACACTGGATACTTTCCCCTGCAACAGCATGGAAGCATCGAGACTGGAGATTTGATTCAGGTCTTTCGCACCGACATGGGAAATAGCCGAGGTCATTTCTTTCCGTTTCATCGTACCATAACCCACCACTACCACTTCATTCAACGCTGTGGATTCTTCTTTCAACACGATTTTCAGTAATTGCCGGTCTTTGATAGCCACCTCTTGTGTCTCATAACCGATATAGGATATTTTCAGGCGACCGTTCTGCGGAGCATTCACCTGAAATTTACCGTCGATATTGGTGATGGTGCCTTGTTTCGTCTCTACAACTACCACCGAAGCTCCGATGACAGGTTCCCCCTTTTCGTCGATCACCGTACCGGATATTTTACGTTCCTGCTGCACTTCTAAAGAAGCTCCTCTTGCCTGAATACCGGAAAACAGCATCAGCAATATACCTAACAGACAGGTACACGTTTTGAAATGAATATTTCTCATAAATAGATGATTTTTATATTAGATGATAAAGTTAACGAAGCCCTCTTGCCTGTAATGCCGGAATCAACAAGTCCGGTAAGTCCGTCTGTATCATACATACCATCGGATAGATTTGCAAGAGTTCATTCAGATAATCCTCGTTCAGTGTCCATTCGGATACGCTACTGCCACTTGCCGGAAGCATATTTACCGTAGCAAGCATTCCGTCATTGATTGAACTTCCCAAAGGAGTGCTTTTTCCGTTTGTCAGGTAGCTGTATTGCACAAAGTAATTGCCCGGCAGCCCTATCATCGGTTTATGACTTCCTGTCCATGTGTACACGTGCGCTTTAGGAGTAATGCCCAATACTTCTTCTGCTTTCTGCGCACTGTTACAATAGAAAAATACAGATTCCATCATATCCAGTTTCATCACGATATCCACCACCTGCTGCGAAGTAGCCGTGCGCGGAGAGTAGTCGAGATTGTAATAAATTCTACCTCGGCCTGCTTTCAGAAACTCTTCCAGAGTAGGCATTTTTTCATCAGTCACCCGGCCATTCCGGTCTTTCAGGTTGTACTTCTGTAATTCCGCATAGGTCATTTTTGTGATGTCGCCTGTGCCATCCGTAGTGGCATTAATGGTTTGGTCATGGCATACCACTACCACTCCGTCACTTGTCACATGAGTATCACACTCGATCACTTCCGCGCCCGAATCAATGGCATCTTCTACGGAAGAGACTGAATTTTCGGGAACAGTTCTGTCCGACGTGTGCGCCCGGTGTGTCATGACCCATACTTTTTTGTTGTCCGGCTCTCTGAATTGCTTCATCGCCTCCGTCAGTGCCAACAGATTATAGATACGGATTCTCTTCTGCACCTCATACTGACCTGCCGTAACATGCAGCGTGTAGTCACCACTTTGGGTATAAGCATAAGTGATAGGGGTAGCAGCTTTTCCTTCCTTGACCGTCCCGTCACCAAAATCGACAGTAATATCGGTATTTCCATCAATGTTGTTGAATTTGACCTCCACCACTTCTTTCAGCAGGGCACGGGTACTTACTTGCAGGTAAGGATTCTTTTTTACAGGATCATCGTCAGAGCAAGCGTTGCAGACTATTCCCAATAGAATAGCCCAACAGCATAACCAGCTTATCGGCTGGCGTTTTGTTCTTCTTCCTTTTTCCGGAACAAAAAAATGCAGTAATTCATTTTTCATTTGTATTTCTATAAAGGTTAATAAAAAAAGGAACTCCCGAAGGCGAAACCTATTCGTTCCGTTCGGTTATGACAAAAATAGAGGGAAATGCCCCGATAAAAAATAGCAAAGGGAATATAAGTGGAAATCTACAATTCTCTCAAAGAAATAACCACTTGATTATTAATATCTTACCTCTAAACAAGCTCACATTAAAAGGTAGATTGGGCACAGATTTTATTAACGGATTTTTGCCACCAAATCTTCAAAATCGTCTCGTGAAACACGTGCTTTTGTTTTTACTCTCGAACGGTAATTATAGATTGTATTCACCGAGTAATGCAGAAGTTCCGCAATCTGCGAACTGTCTTTTATTCCCAAACGTATCAAAGCAAAAATACGCAGTTCGGTATTCAGTAGTTCATCCGGTTTCAAAACAATTTGCTCATCCGGCAATAATAAGGCATTGAGAGATTCCACGAAATTAGGAAAGAGATGCAGAAAAGCGGAATCAAAGTTCGCATATAATTCTTGCACTTCAACGGTTACAATGTCATTGCTAAGATGTGTCATTTTGAGCAACTCTGCCACTTGTCCGCGTTGCAGTTTCTTGTTTACCAGCTTTCTGTACGCTTGCAAACGGTCTACATATACAGAGCACAGTTTGAAGAAACGGGCAATATAGGCTTCTTTAATGAGATTGGACTCGGAAAGCTCGAGATTGGTGGAACGAAGATGACGGTTCACTTCTTCGAGTTCTTCATTTAACGAGAAGAGCCGTTCGTTTACTTCCTGCAATCCTTTTTTCGCGATGGAAAGGGCTTTCATCTGCCGGTAGATATAGATTAATGCGATCACCAACAGTAATGCCAACAAGGCTACGCACGCAATATAGATCAGTAATTCCCGGTTCTGTTGCTTGATAATATCCTGATAATTCCCGTTTATCATAGAAAGCGGGGTGATATTCATCCAGCTCCGCAACCGCGTTTTATAGAATTGTGATATTTCCCATGAGAAATTGATATAGTCATAGGCACGTTTCAAATCTCCTTTTCTATTCAGTTCTTGTGCCAGTACCATCAAAGAAGATTGCTCCTTAATGGCGGAACGCACATCTGAAATGGCTGAAAGCACCAGATAATACAAATGCTCGTCTTTCTTGCCCATGCTCTCAAAAAGGCGGAAACGCTGATAGGCTACCAGTGCATATTGAGGTGTGCCGAAAGAAGCCTCCGCAAGCCGGCGGTCACTGAATTCAAGAGCCTCATCGTATTTTCCGGCTTCTCTTAATTGCGTCTCACGCAACCACAGGTATGTAGCCGAGGACGGATCTAAAGTGACCTGCATCGAATCACGGTATGCATGGCTCAATTTTGCATAACGGGAAGCAAACATCTTATATCGGGGTTGTGCCGCTCCTGCTTCGAAATATACATGCTCGTAACAAGTATAGTAATATCCCAAAAGAGACGATGGAAGTGTCTGACGATCAATCGAGTTAAGTATATCCGCTGCTTCCATATACATTCCGATGGAGGATAACAGATAGGATAGCTCCAATTGAATTTTAAGTTCCCGCTCTTTGTCATTCAACTGGCGGGCCAGCAGCATATTTTCATTCAGATAGTGGAGTGCGGAATCGGAACTGTATGCTTTATATTCAAGATAAATATCGTTATTCAGATGATAGCGTTCGACAGAAACGGGAGGTGTCTTTCGTGCTTCTTTTTTCAGTTCATGGAGTTTATTCTCTTTGATCTGTACATAAGTATCGGCTTCCTTAATCGTTTTATCAAGCACATTCAACAATGAATCCAGGCTTTCACCAGCAAAAGCCGAATAACAGGAAAAGAAGAGCAAAAAGCAGAGTAGACAGTTCTTTTTCATTGGGCGGATAGACTTTAGTGAGTATGAGATGATAGAGATTAACCGGACAAATGTAGAGAAAATCTTCGTAACCTAACTATAAATGGCTCATAAATTAAAGGAACAAACAGACTATTATAAAGAAAAAACAGAAGCCAGACAGAGTATATGTTACATTATTATTAATAAAAATGAGTCTTACTCTATCAGACAAATCCATTCCCAGATACAGACCTGATGAAAATAAATACCATATTACCAATCCAAGCTCTTACCAATAAAAGTATTATCTTTGTTGCATGAAAA
>ULSB01005290.1_pt1 | contig 14813 bp, 10 predicted proteins | sample 1955741 | NCBI WGS metagenome assembly ULSB01 (sample SAMEA4835691, study PRJEB28245) | human gut metagenome | biome: gut microbiome; material: fecal sample | place: Denmark | collected 2008
GCTGCCGGTATCGGTAAACTTGGTGTGTCCGCGGCTGCCATTGCAGGCGTATTAGATGTTGTACTGAACCTGATCCGTACGGATGAACCAATCACAGTTGTTTATGTTCTGCTTTTGGTTGCAGAGGCAGTTATGTTGATGGCATCTATCGTTATCATGGCAGTGCCGGAAGGTCTTCCGATGATGAACAGTCTGGTGCAGTCCATGAACACAGAGTCCATGTACAAGAAAAATATTCTTGTCAGCCACAAGGCAGCATTTTCCGATTCTGCGTATATGAATGTTTTATTCAGTGATAAAACAGGAACGATCACACAGGGTAACTTATCTTTGGTAGAATTTATCACCGGTGACGGTAAGATCGCAGAGAACATTCCGAATCAGGAATTTATCGAGGCGATTACATTAAACAATCTTGCAAAAGTATCCGAGGGTAAACCAATCGGAAGTAATAACATGGACAGAGCCCTTTTGGGATATGCCCTAGAGCATGGTTATGATGATTCGAAAAACGATCCGGATAAAGTCGCTGACATCAGCGGATTTGATTCGGAAAAGAAATGCGCTACCGTTACATTGAAAAACGGACTGGTTTACTGGAAAGGTGCAACCGAAAACATCATTGATAAAGTAACACATTATATGCTTCCATCCGGTGAAGAAAAAGAATTTACTGCAGCAGATAAAAAAGCTGTGGAAGATCAGATGCTCGCTCAGGCAAAGAGAACGATGAAATTGCTTTCTGTTGCCAAAATCGCAGATGGAAAAACAGTTCTGATGGCAGTGCTCTGCTTAAGAGATAACGTAAGAACCGATGCGGTTGAGACCGTTGAGATTTTAAACAATGCCGGTATCCAGGTTGTCATGGTAACCGGTGATGCGGAGGAAACAGCAGTTGCCATCGCAAAGGAAGCTGGTATCTTAAAAGACGAGCAGAACGATGTTGTTCTCACACATGAAGAGTTAGAGCAGATGTCAGATGAAGAGTTAAAGAAAAAACTTCCGAATCTCCGCGTGGTGAGCAGGGCAAAACCGCTTGATAAAAAGAGACTTGTTTCTATTTCACAGCAGCTTGATAATGTCTGCGGTATGACCGGAGACGGTGTTAATGATGCACCGGCATTAAAACAGGCAGATATCGGATTTGCCATGGGAGACGGTACAGCAGTTGCACAGGAGGCAGGTGACGTTGTCATCTTAAATAACAGTTTGACTTCCATTAAGGACTGCGTATTGAACAGTAGAACAATGTCAAAATCAGTTGGTAAATTCTTAATCTTCCAGCTGACCGTCAATATCAGTACCCTGTTGATGAACATTATTGCGCCGATCCTGGGATGGACCGAGCCATTCTCCATTGTCCAGATTTTATGGATCAATCTGATCATGGATACTTTGGCAGCCATGGCATTTGGCGGAGAGCCGATTCTCGACCGATACATGAATGAAAAACCGGCACTCAGAAAAGATAACATTTTAACAACTTATATTAAATCTGCAATCGGAACAAGCTCTGTATTTATCACACTTGGCTCCATCCTGATCCTGGAAAACATTGGTGGGATTACAGATTTTGTAACACCGGCAGGCTGCGCGGATCCGGAATTATATGAAAAAACATTTATGTTTGCTTTTTTCATTTATTCAATCATTTTTAACAGCTTAAATACCAGATCTGAGAGATTTAATGTATTTGAACACATTGAAGAGAACAAGAATTTTATCATTGTTATGGGTGTGATCTTTATACTTCAGACCATCATCATTGAGATTGGTGGTCAGGTATTCAGCACAACGACATTGAATGCAAAAGCATTATTTGTTTCCATGCTGTTAGCAGTGCTCATTATCCCGGTTGATATGGTAAGAAAAGCCATTGTTTCGAAAAAATGATCGCCTTTCATACCGATTTGGATAATACACTCATCTATTCCTATAAACATGACATCGGGCCGCGGAAGCGAAATGTGGAACTCTATCAGGGAAGAGAAATATCTTACATCACAGAGGAAACATATCATCTCCTGCAGCTCGTAAAAAATGAAATGCTCATTGTTCCAACGACCACTAGGACGTTGGAACAATATCAGCGCATTGATCTGGGAATCGGACCATTTCCATATGCATTGGTCTGCAACGGTGGTGTTCTTCTGATAAATGGTGTGCCGGATGAAGCATGGTATCAGGACTCCCTGCATCTGGTGTCGGATAGCAGGGAAGAAATGAACCTTGCCATGGAACTGTTAGAGCGGGAACCACGCAGAAAATTTGAACTCCGATACATTGAAAAGCTGTTTATCTTTACAAAATGCAATGATCCCGAAACAGTTGTAAATGATTTAAAAACATCTCTCGATACAAAATATGTAGATGTATTTTCCAACGGTGAAAAAGTATATGTAGTACCGCAAACCCTGAATAAAGGAATGGCAGTAGACCGACTCAGAGAAAAACTAAAACCAGAGTTCGTAATTGCAGCCGGAGACAGCACCTTTGATATCCCCATGCTATCGACCGCCGACCGCGGACTTGTCCCATCGGGATTCATACAAAAATATGAAATCCCGAAAACATCCGGAGCCCGGAAAAAAATAGATGAAATGACATCTAAAAAAATATTTTCCGATGCCCTATTAGAAAAAGTTCTAAAAATAAAAACGGAGTCTGTTGCAGCAGGTATTATTCATACAGGATAATACCACTTGCAACAGACTCCGTTTTTGGTATGTGAGGTAAAGTGCCAGCCACTAATCCATACTCACACTGATTCCGCCCTTCCTCTCCGAAGGCTGAATAATCACTGTAACCGGACAATTCCCATGCCACTCAAACTGGTAAGACTCCCCGGAAGCCTGTCCGATAAACGTTTTCCACGAAATATCAGCCGTCACCTGCGGATCACAATGTCCATTTCCAACCCAGCATACAACAGCGTCCGGATCAACAGAGATCGTATCCTGAGACATCACATTGCTTAAAACGATCGGGTTGCCGTCACAAAGCACAGCAACATATGCATCTTTTCCACGTGCAATCAGAGTGGAAGTTGCAAGACCTTTCTGGGAAAGCACACCGACACCGATAAAACGGACACTGTAATCACAATCCTGGGAGAAAGCGAGAATATTTTCGGATTCCACTGAGATAGTTTCCCCCTGCTCTAAGTGATAGACCACAACATGCTGACCATAATTTGCGTAATATGTAACAGAATCACCATTTAAAGTTACCTTCATAAGTGGGAGATTTTCTCCGGTCACTCTTCGTGCAAGCTGACCAAGCAGAGCCTGCCCGATATTATTCTGCGGTCCAAGCAAGACTTTTTCAAATTTGTAATTCTTTCCACCGGCATTTTCTCCGGCGATAAATGCACCTGCTTTTGTAAAGAGTACATCACTGCCAGTGCAGGTAACCTTTAAAGTAAGTTCGTTTACTGTTTCAAATGTTAACATAACAAATTTCCTCCAAAATATAATCCTTTGTTTAAATAACCTGAACGCCGTACAAACTGCACAGTCCTGCGAGATCTTTTGCCACGCCGTTTCCGATGGCATTAAATTTCCATGCGCCGTTATGCAGATACAGTTCACCGATCATCATGGATGTCACGTTCGTATAGTATTCATCCATTTTAAAGCTGACCAGCTCGGTGCCGGCAGGATCCATAATACGGATATACGCATCCTCAAGCATTCCGAAATTCAGATTTTTTTCAAATGATTCATTGATCGTCAGCACAAATACGATTCTGGCAACGGATGGATCTAATCTGGTAAAATCCACGGAAATGATCTCGCGGTCTGCGCCGCCGTCAGCGTGGAAAACCGTGCTGTGATCCGGGCTTTCGGTCTGCCCGTAAAAGACAAACCAGGAATCACCGATCACTTTACCGGATGAGCCGAGCAAAAATGCGGATACATCCACATCACAGGCAGGATTTTTGACATTCCATCCAAGACATGCCTTTATGGAAGTGAGCTTCCCGGAATTCTCCAGCGGTGTTTTCTGACCTTTTTGCACCATATGTACCAGTGGAGGTAAAGGTTTTGACGCCGGTGTGGATGCGTTTGATACTGCCTGAGATGACGTGTGGTTGATCGAAGTGATGGTTCGTGTTGTTTTTGCCCCCTCAACTTTGCGTTCGTTGATGGAAAGAACGGTCTGTCTGGTGACGGGAGCAGAGGATCTCATTGGAATATCTACCATAATAAAAAACCCCTTATCGTTTAGTAAAATAATAGAATGTACGCTCCGCGGGCAATCTATTGTTATGAATTAATAAGTCTCTGGATTTCATTTTAAGTGATTCTGATAGAGGTGTCAAATTGCGAAATGTTGACATATAAGTCAACAAAAACATCGGTTGCAAAGGTTTCATCAAAAGGAAAAATCGTTGCAGTAGCGCCGGGAAGCTGTAAGATTTCCGTAAAATCACAAGGTGTAACCAGCAATATAACTGTTATTGTACTCCCGAATAAAGTAAAGACGGTAGCATCTGATTTTTCATCTGCAAACATTATACAGTTAAAGAAGGGGACAACGTATAAGTTCCGCGTTCGTGGATTTGTGAAATCAGGTTCTAAAAAATATTATGGCGAATTCGGAAAAACATATAAACTGAAGACAAATAAGTAATTATTGATCGAAAAACAGGAAATAGAAATCAAACATTTTATATGAGAAATAAGTTAGGGAGGTCGGATGGGCTTCCCTAATTTTTTTGATCGGATTTATTTGGAAATTATAGAAGATCCTTGTTATAATACAACAGGTAAGCAGAACAAACAGCTTCTATGGCATACAGGAATTTGAGATACAAATAATGGAATGTATGTTTGACAGATCATTTTATTATGATGAATAAAAATGCAGGAATGGAGAATATTTATGGCACAACATGAAAAATTTTATTTAAATGGTACCTGGCAGTTAAAAAAAGCGGATGAAACACTGCTCTGCCCGGTGGAGATTCCGGGTTCGGTACTTTCCGGACTGACAGAACACGGTTTACTTGAAGATCCATTTTACCGGATGAATGAGTACCCGACAAGAGAGCTGCTGAAAAATGATTTTATTTTTTCAAGGGAATTTGAACTGAAAAAAGAAGAGGGAAGAGTGTATGCACTCTGCTGTGACGGAATCGACACGGTGGCAGATATTTTTATCAACGGCATGCTGATAAAGCATGTGGATAACATGCACCTTCGTTATCGGATTCTGTGCACAAATGTCCTGAAAAACGGGACAAACAATATCACAGTGAAAATCCATTCTGCAATCGCATATGTAAACGAACATGTGCCGGCAGCGGGAAAAGAGATTCATTACACGGCATGCGGTGCGATGGAAGGAAATCAGTATATCCGGAAAGCACATTCCATGTTTGGCTGGGACTGGGGTCCACAGTTACCGGATATGGGGATCTGGCGTGATATTTTTATTGACAGCTATGAGAAGGCAGAACTGTCTGATCTGCATATCAGACAGGAACACATAGATGGAAAAGTTTTTCTGTCGGCAGAAACAAAAGTGATGTTGCCGGAAAAGGCACAGGACGGTGAAATTGCGGAAGCTGAGTATCTGGTATTGCCACAGAGTGCGGAAAGTAATGCCCGGATATTGAAAGAAAGTGTGGGAAACAATGATTCGACACTGGCAGAGAATGCAGATAATCTTGAGGTAAAAATCACGCTGCAGACACCGGATGGAAAACAGATTTCTTTTTCGGATGGAAAATGTCTGGTTGAAGATCCGAAACTCTGGTGGCCGAACGGATACGGTGCACAGCCGCTGTATACAGTGCGTGCGGAACTTTTTCTGGGCGGAGAATTTCTGGATGCAAAAGAACTGCGCATTGGTCTGCGCACATTGACGGTCAGCCAGGAAAAGGATGCATGGGGCGAGGAATTTGCTTTTTGCATCAATGGGGTAAAGATTTTTGCAAAAGGTGCAGACTATATTCCGGAAGACTGTATTTATTCAAAAATTACTCCGGAGCGCATTTATGAGTTGTTAGATACGGCAGTGGCATGTCATTTTAACTGCATCCGCATCTGGGGCGGCGGTTATTATCCGGCGGATGTTTTCTATGATTACTGTGATGAACATGGTCTGATCGTATGGCAGGATTTTATGTATGCCTGCAATGTCTATGAGCTGACGGAGAAACTGCGGGAGAGCATTATAGAAGAAACGAAGGATAATGCGGGAAGGTTGAGACATCATGCAAGTCTTGGACTCTGGTGCGGTAACAATGAGATGGAATCAGCATGGGACCACTGGGGCGGTTTTAATGATCATTCGGATACGTTAAAACAGGATTACCTGACCATGTTTGAAAAACTGATCCCGGAAGCCTTAAAGAGCGAGGATGATGTGACGTTTTACTGGCCGTCGTCTCCGTCATCCGGCGGTAATTTTAAAGACCCGGACAGTGATGATGTCGGGGATCGTCATTACTGGGATGTATGGCATGGAGAAAAGCCGTTTTCCGACTATGAAAATTACTATTTCAGATTCTGTTCGGAATTTGGATTCCAGTCGTTTCCATGCAAAAAGACGATCGACACATTTACCCTGCCTAAGGATCGCAATATCTTTTCAGAAGTTATGGAAAGTCATCAGAAAAACGGTTCTGCAAATGCGAAGATCCTGCATTACATTGCGGAGAACTTTTTATATCCAAAAGATTTTGAGAGTCTGATCTATATCAGCCAGGTGCTGCAGGCGATCGCAATCAAGAGCGGTGTGGAGCACTGGCGCAGAAACAGGGGACGCTGCATGGGTGCAATTTACTGGCAGTTGAACGATAACTGGCCGGTCGCATCCTGGGCAAGTATCGATTACTTTGGAAGATGGAAAGCGCTGCAGTATTTTTCGAGACATTTTTATGCGGATGTGCTCGGCAGTTTAAAGGTATCTGCGGATGCTGTTTATACGCCTTATCTGCAAAATGAGACGATGCAGGAGGTGTCGTCTGATGTCACGGTTTTTGTGAAAAATATGCGTGGGGAAGTGCTGTTTGAAACTTCACAGCGCACAGAGTGTGCACCATTGTCCGTGGAAGCCATGGAACCGGTATCTTTGAAAGAAGTGATAGAGGGCAGAGAAAGCGAGGTCTTTGTGGAGGCGGTATTTACACATTCTGATGGAACTGTGAGCCGCCAGGTGGAAATGCCAAAACCGTATAAACATATGCAGATCGAAAAAGCAGAGATCACGTTCGATGCAAAAAGAGAGGGAAATCTGTTGACACTGCAGTTAAAATCAGATGTTCCGGCATTTTTTGTCTCGGTGGAGAGCGATGTGGATCTGGTCTGGTCGGATAATTTTATGCATCTGACCGGAAAGGAACCTTATGAGATTACGGCTATTCTGCCGGAGTGCGTGGAAGGCATGCCTAAGATCTGGGTACGGTCACTGTGCGATTCGTGGGTTACGGATTATTCGCAAGCTTGACACCTGTTGTCAGGCTGTGAGCCAGAAACTAAAGTATGTGAGGTGTTACTGTTCACTCGCAAGCTTGACACTTGCTGTCAAGCTGTGCGCCAAAGACTATATCATGCCAGATTACAGCCCCATGCATCGAAGATGCATTTAAAATAGGCTGTAATCGTTACTGCTCACACAGTATGTGTGAACAGTAACTGTGAGGTTACAGAAGAATCACTCCAAAACAGAATGACTTTACACCACCCGATACAAGTGCTATCATAAAAATAGTTAGAAGTAACTAACAAATGAGAAGCATTTTAAAGAAGGTGGAATCCTATGAAAGTATATTGTTTTGGTGAGAAAGAAAAACCGGTTATTTTTCTTTTCCCCGGGACCTGTTGTCACTGGAAGGGCAATTTTGGAAAAGTAATAGAGCCGTTGGAAGAATATTTTAGGGTGGCATGCGTTTCCTATGACGGGTTTGATGAGACGGAACAGACAGAGTTTCCGACGATGACGGAGGAAACGGAAAAAATTGAACAGTATATAAAGAAAGAATTTGGCGGACATATCTGTGCCGCATATGGCTGTTCACTGGGCGGTTCTTTTGTCGGACTGCTTGCAGCACGCGGAAATATCCACATGGAGTATGGTATTTTAGGTGGTTCCGATTTAGACCAGTCGGGAAAGTTTTTGGCAAAGCTGATGACGAAACTGATGATGCCGGTTTTTTATCCGTTTATCGCGAATGGTGAGATGAAAATTCCTTTCATGAAAAAGAAAATGGACAAGATGCTGGCGGAGGACAATGGCTATATCAGAGCGTTTATGGATATGATAAAGACGCCGGATGTCGATATGAGCCATATTACAAAAAGAAGCGTCGAAAATCAGTTTTACTCAGACCTCATTACACCGCTGCCGGATCAGATCGACCCGTCCGGAACGCAGATACATATTTTATATGCCCTTAAAATGGGTGAAAAATATCGTGCGCGTTACAAAAAACATTTTGCAAGACCGATCCTGCATGAACTGGATCTGCAGCACGAAGAACTGCTTGCGGTTTATCCGGATGATTGGGTAAAAGTGATCGCGGAGATCTGTAACAGAAAACAGGGAGATTGTGCGGCAAGATTTAAAATTAAGGGAAGCTGATGAAGTGGGGAAAGTTGAATCATCAGAGAAAACAAGAAGAGAAAGTGAGAAAGAGTCTCAATTTTTCTTCTTGTTTTTTTGATTGATGTTCGGTACACTGAACGATAGTTAGACAAAACTAATAATAGTGTAAATCATGCAGACTCCGGAACCGGAAAGTTGCTACCTTTCCTGCTCCGGTGGGATTGTCTGCAAACGAAGAAAAAGGAGACAGCGGGAATGAATTATTTAGAGATTGAAAAAGTAATTGGAAGGGAGATTTTAGACTCCAGAGGTAATCCTACCGTGGAAGCTGAAGTATATTTAGTGGACGGTACCATTGGAAGGGGAATGGCACCAAGCGGTGCGTCGACCGGAGAATTTGAGGCATTAGAGCTTCGCGACGGCGATAAGTCAAGATATCTTGGCAAAGGTGTTACCAAGGCAGTTGAAAATATTAATACAATGATCAACGATGCGATCGTCGGAATGGATGCCAGCGACATTTATGCAGTGGATGCAGCAATGATCGCAGCGGACGGAACAAAGGATAAATCAAAACTGGGAGCAAATGCGATCTTAGCAGTGTCGATTGCAGCGGCACGCGCAGCTTCCATCTCACTGGATATTCCACTTTACCGTTTCTTAGGCGGCATCTTGGGCAACCGTCTGCCGGTTCCAATGATGAATATTTTAAATGGTGGTGCTCATGCGGCAAACACAGTAGATGTGCAGGAGTTCATGATCATGCCGGTCGGTGCACCGAGTTTTAAAGAGGCACTCCGCTGGTGTGCAGAGGTGTTCCATGCGCTTGCAGCTCTGTTAAAGAGCAAGGGACTTGCAACCTCTGTTGGTGATGAGGGTGGTTTTGCACCGGATCTTGCATCCGATGAAGAAGCAATCCAGTACATATTAGATGCTGTGAAAAACGCAGGATATGAGCCGGACAGAGATTTCCGGATCGCCATGGATGCAGCTTCCTCTGAGTGGAAGAGCGAAAAAGGAAAAGGATTCTACAAACTTCCGAAGGCAGGCACCGAGTTTACTTCCGCAGAGCTGATCGAACACTGGAAGAAACTGGTTGAAAAATACCCGATCATTTCCATCGAGGATGCACTTGACGAGGAAGACTGGGAAGGCTGGAAACTTCTGACCAGAGAACTTGGTGATAAGGTACAGCTTGTCGGAGACGATTTGTTTGTAACCAATACGGAGCGCCTGAAAAAAGGTATCGACAACGGCTGCGGCAATGCCATTCTGATCAAGTTAAATCAGATTGGTTCCGTATCCGAGACTTTAGAGGCAATCAAGATGGCTCACAAAGCAGGTTATACGGCAATTTCTTCCCACCGTTCCGGCGAGACGGAAGACACCACGATTGCAGATCTTGCAGTGGCATTAAATACCTGCCAGATCAAGACCGGTGCACCGAGCAGAACTGAGCGTGTTGCAAAATACAACCAGCTTCTCCGCATAGAGGAAGAACTTGGAAATGCAGCAGTGTATCCGGGAATGGGTGCGTTTAATGTAAAATAAGGAATTTACTCACATTATAGTTTAGTTTCTCCTCTATCTCATGGAAAGAACGCGAAAGGTCAGGGATGGCTTTTGGCGTTCTTTTTATGCAAGCAGGGCTGACCGAGGACATTGTGCAAAAAATCTCGGACGAAAAGGATGATCCGGTGTGGATGCGTGAGTTCCGGATGAAATCACTGCAGATTTACAGACAGATGCAGATCCCGGACTGGGGACCGCCGATCGACGGGCTGGACTCCATGATCGTCAGCGGATTTGTGGATGATGTATCGAAGGAACTGCCGGATTTTTTAGAAACATTTTATTTGCAAAATAATCCCTGACGGTCTACACTTGCTATAGCAACAATACACAATACCGAACAACAAAGATGCAGAAACGGTAAAGTTCCGCAGGCAGGCCCGCCAACAAAACCTTATCGTTTCTACACCCCACCAGAGAGGACACCACCAATGCCATCATTCGTAACATTTTCCAACGTCGGCAAAATCTACCACACCGGCGAACTCGACATCACCGCCCTCCATGATGTCAATTTTGAGATCGAAAAAGGAGAATTCTGCGTCATCGTCGGTGCATCCGGTGCCGGCAAAACGACGATTTTAAATATATTAGGAGGAATGGATACCTTAACCAGCGGACAGGTATTCTTAGACGGACAGGAAATCTCAAACTATGACAAAAAACAGCTCACCTCATACCGGCGTTTCGACATCGGATTTGTGTTCCAGTTTTACAACCTCGTGCAGAACCTGACAGCACTTGAAAATGTAGAGCTTGCGGCGCAGATCTGTAAAGATCCGCTTCCGGCGGCAACAGTGCTTGAGGAAGTCGGGTTGAAAGACCGTCTGTTAAATTTCCCGGCACAGCTTTCCGGTGGAGAACAGCAGCGTGTCGCGATCGCGCGTGCGCTTGCAAAAAACCCGAAACTTCTGCTCTGCGATGAGCCGACCGGAGCTCTCGATTATAATACCGGAAAAGCAGTTTTAAAATTATTGCAGGACACCTGCCGCGAAAATGGAAAAACAGTCGTGGTCATCACGCATAACCAGGCACTTACAGCGATGGCGGACCGCATCATCACGGTAAAGAGCGGCACAGTCGTTTCCATGGAAAAAAATGAACACATTGTAGACATTGCAGATATAGAGTGGTAGACGGTTATGAGATCAATGATTTGGAAATCAACATTCAGGGAAATAAAGGAAAGTCTCGGCCGTTTTCTCGCTATCCTGGCGATCGTTGCATTGGGTGTCGGATTTTTTGCAGGACTGAAGGTCACACAGCCTGCCATGTTAAAAACGGCGCAGCGTTATTTTGATAAGACAGCTCTTTACGACTACCGCCTGATCTCCACGGTCGGTTTTTCTGAGGATGAAGTAGAGACCATAAAAAAACAAAAAGATGTAAAAGCGGCAGAGGGAGCAGTCACGTTTGACATTGTCTGTGAGAGCGGCGGCAAAGAGCGCGTGCTAAAAATGCACAGCATCACAGAGGATGTTAACCGGCTGGTGCTTGTGGACGGCGAATTGCCGGAAAATGCAGGGGAGTGCGTGGTGGACTCTAATCTTTACGGCGCATCCATGATTGGAAAAACGATCAAATTGTCCGACGGCAATGACGAGGACGATCTGGAACATTTTTCAAACCGCGAGTATAAGATCACCGGAATCGTGCAGTCTCCTCTGTATTCGCAGTTTGAGCGCGGAAGTACGTCGCTTGGCAACGGCAGGGTGAGCGGATTTGTCTATCTTTTGCCGGAAGGATTTGCAGACGATTATTATACGGAAGTTTATGTGAAATTTGCCTGCGATTTTCCTTTGTACAGTGAAGAATATGATGCTTACATAGAACAAAAACAGGATGCGTGGGAAGCACTGACGGAGGATCTTGCAGCAGAGCGTTATCAGACAGTGCGTTCGGAGGCAGAGACAAAACTTGCAGATGGAAAAAAACAGCTTGCAGAGAAAAAAGAGGAGACAAAGAGCCAGCTTGATGATGCAAAAAAACAATTAGAAGATGCAAAAAGCCAGATCGAAGACGGTGAAAAGCAGCTTGCAGATGCAAAGAAAAAATTGGAATATGCCCCGGATGAATTAGAAAAAAAAGAGGCAGAACTGACGGAAGCAGAAAAGGCGATTCAGGAGAAAGAGACACAGTTAGATCAGGCGGAAGTTGCACTTGGAATCGGTTATGCGCAGGGAGTCGGACAGATCCAGAAAGCATTGAACGGAATTTCTGAGGGGCTTTTTTCCGAAAATGGAGATCAGGGAAATGGTGCGGCAGGCAGTTTTTCTTCGGGAGATGCATTAGCGGATGCAGGATCACAGATTGCAGATGCAAAGGCACAGATTGCAGACGGAAGAGCGCAGATCGCGGAAGCCAAAAAGCAGATCGAGAGCGGAAAGAGCGCCATTGCAAAAGCGAAAAAACAGTTGGAAGAGTCCAAAACACAGATAGCAGAAAAGGAAGCAGAATTATCCGATGCGAAAACGCAGTATGAAGATGGGAAAAAGGAATATGAGGACGGACTTTCAACTTACAATGAGGAAATAGAAAAAGCGGAGAAAAAGATCAGTGATGGCGAGAAAACTTTAAAGGAATTAAAAGATCCTGATACCTATGTGCTCGGACGCGATACCAATGTTGGGTATGTCTGCTTTGAGAGCGATTCCGGTATCGTGGACGGAGTTGCCGATGTATTTCCGATCTTCTTCTTTCTGGTAGCGGCACTTGTGTGTGTGACGACGATGAACCGTATGGTGGAGGAACAGCGGACACAGATCGGTGTGTTAAAGGCACTCGGCTACAGTGAACATACCATTATGGCAAAATATATGTTTTATTCCGGCTCCGCGGCGCTGACCGGATGTGTGGCCGGATTTGCACTTGGGACATTTTTATTCCCGAAAGTGATCTGGTATGCATACGGCATGCTCTATAAGATGGATTCCCTGGTTTATGTGTTTGACTGGAAATTAGCAGTCATTTCCGTGATCGTATCACTGCTTTGTTCTATCGGTACAACCTTTGTGTCTGTCCGCCGCGAACTGACGGAGGTTGCGGCAGAGCTGATGCGTCCGAAAACACCGAAAGCCGGGAAACGTGTATTCCTTGAATATATACCGTTTGTATGGAAGAGGCTTAAATTTTTGCAGAAGGTTTCCATGCGGAATATTTTCCGGTATAAAAAGCGGTTTTTCATGATGGTCGCAGGCATCAGCGGATGCAGCGCACTTTTGGTGACCGGATTTGGGGTGAGGGATTCTGTGACGGGAATTGTGACGCAGCAGTATACACAGATCCAGACCTATGATATCGGTGTGACTTATTCATCGTCCGTCACACCGGAGCAAAAAAGTGAACTGGAAAGCAAAGAACAGGACGGTGTGGAAAAATCTGTGTTTGTGGCAGAAAAGAGCATGGATTTAGTTGGCAGTGAAAAGACAAAATCCGTCAGCCTTATCATTGCAGATCCGGATTCGGATATGACGCCGTTTGTCAATTTGCATACGGAAAAAGGAGTACCGATCACATTCCCGAAAAAGGGAGAGGCGGTTATTTCCGCAAAAGTGGCAGATGAACTTGGGATAAAGACCGGAGATACCGTGACGCTGCAGGATTCCGACATGAAAACCATATCCGTGACGGTAAGCGGGCTGTGTGAAAATTTTGTATATAATTATGTCTATTTGTCTGCGGATACTTATGAAGAACAGATGAAAACGGAACCGGAATACAAAAACGCATTTGTGTGTGTTTCTGAGGGCACAGATGCACATCTGCTTGGAACATCCCTGATGGCAATGTCGGATGTGGCAGCGGTCAATATTTCACAGGATGACATGGAACGTTTTTCAAGCATGATGGGCAGTATGGATCTGATCGTTGTGGTCATTATTTTGTGTGCAGCGGGACTTGCTTTTATCGTTTTATATAACCTGACAAATATTAATATTACGGAGCGTGTGTGCGAGATCGCAACGATCGAGGTGCTCGGGTTTTACGAAAATGAGACAGCCGCATATGTGTTCCGGGAAAATACGATTCTGACATTTCTCGGCGCACTTGCAGGGCTTGTGCTCGGTGTATTTTTGCACCGGTTTGTCATGAGCCAGATTGTCGTGGATATGGTGGCCTTTGATGTACATGTAAAACCGATCAGCTTTGTATACAGCGTGGTGCTGACTCTGGTGTTTACCTGGTTTGTGGACCGGCTGATGCGAAAGAAAATTGATGCGATCAGTATGACAGAGTCGTTAAAGAGTGTTGATTAGAAAATAGAATTGGACGTTAACGCGGGAAAGTGCTATAGTTTACTTATAGAAAATGATGAATCAGGAGATGATACATATGGGAAAAATTATAACAATCGGACGTGAATTTGGCAGTGGCGGACGAGAGGTTGGAAAGAGACTTTCCGATGAACTTGGAATTGCCTATTATGATAACGAGATTATAACAGAGATTGCAAAGAGAACCAAACTTGCAGAAGGTTATGTGCAGCATGTAATGGAAAATGGTCCGACTGCCCTGATGCCGATTACGATCGGAAGAACTTTTTATATGGGCGTGGATCCTGTGATGGAACAGAACAATGCGATTTACAGAGAGCAGAGCCTGTTAGTACAGGAACTTGCGGAGAATTCAGACTGTGTGATCGTCGGAAGAAGTGCAGATTATATCCTGCGCGACAAAAAGCCGCT
>ULSB01053022.1_pt1 | contig 14674 bp, 22 predicted proteins | sample 1955741 | NCBI WGS metagenome assembly ULSB01 (sample SAMEA4835691, study PRJEB28245) | human gut metagenome | biome: gut microbiome; material: fecal sample | place: Denmark | collected 2008
TTTTGTTTCACATTGTGAAAAAATTATTTCATTTGATGAAACTTCAAATATACAAAAATGGCTTAGTTATGCGGTTTTTTACTCCTCGATAGTGGTCAAAAGTGGTCAACTAGTAACAAACTAGTAACAAAAAACTAGTAACAAAAAAGCACCTTTTCAGGTGCTCCGCAGCCTTGCTCACTTAGAGTACTAAAGGCGCTAACACAATAAGTATATCATAAACCTCACATGAACCTCTCAAAATTTAATCTTATTGATTTCTGTCCACAATCTATTTTTTGAAGCAGTCGTATAAATATCAAAAGTGATATCTTGTAGTTTATGGCCCAGTATCTTCTTTCTTGCATATACATCAACTTTGTACAGCTGACACAATGATGCAAAAGTCACTCTAGTATCATGCATGGTGTGATTCGTATTTAACATATTATTGATCATTGGCATTATATTCTTGTTAAATCCCCATTCATAAGAGACATCTATCAATCTTTTTTCTTTTTCAATCAGTTCATCAATAACAAATTGTTTGATGTCGTTATGTATTGGTACTATTCTATTCTTTCCTGCTGCAGTCTTAGATCCTGTCACAATATAACTTATAAGCCTTTCTGTGCCGTCATCATCACATTTTTCATCTATATGTATATTGTCCCTATTGATATGAAGTAACTCACCTACACGAAGTCCGGTATAAATGTAAATCAATAATAAGTGTGCTTCTGGAGTATCAGCACTCTGCAGTTTCTTGATTTCTTCAATGTCAAAAGCGAAGTGCTTAGTTGACTGCTTATAATCAGCAATCTTAATATAAGATGTGTAATCAAAATCTCTTGGAATATATTGATGTATTACGGCGTATTCGAATACCTTGCAGCATAGTACTTTCATGTGTGCTTGAGTTCCGTTTTTAGAACCGTCATTATCAAACACAAACTGAAGATCAGCAAGAGTGATATTATTGATAGGCCTATCATATATAGTTTCAAAATGCTTAATCCAAGCCTTATATCCTTTTCTCGCCGAGTTAGAGAGCTTACTAAATTCCTCAGTATCCAATATCTCGTATATTTCTTTAAAAGTAGGGATTTTCTTTTGTGTCTTTTTCTGTATTTTATCAAACAGATCAGGAGCGAGGTTTCTTGCTTCTTCATTTGTGATTGCATTGGATCTCTTAAGAGAGTAAATAGATAACGCATTCAATGCTTCTTCACGAGTTGCGAATGTTCCAATACAGACTTGTTTCTTCTTGCCTGTTATTATATCTCTTTCATCGCTCATAACTCTTGCACAGAAGGGGTTTCTTCTCTTACCTGATAATTTAACCACGGTACCTGTATTATTCGGTCTACGTCTAAATCTAGAGTTTCTAGGCATAATATGACACGTCCTTTCAGTTGTTTGCCTTTAACGTGCCAATCGTGGTATAATTGAGTACGTAAAAGGACTTTATGAGATGTTTCTTTTATATGAGTGATATTGGCGTATCACTATCAGCATCCTAGTTGGCGCTAGGGTGCTTTTTTTGTAAAAAGAAAAGGAACCTCTAACGAGATTCCTTCAATGGCGCTAGGCCGTTGTGTAAATAACAATAGCGTATAGCTCTTGTTCAATTAGATGTTATCACACAAAGCGGCTATTGTCAAACCTCGTTATTATATCTTTGCTATTTATCATTGATGAATAATTCTTTTATTTTATTATCAACTAAATCAAGAATTAGGCTATCAGCAATCAAATTTTTGATTGGATCATAATGATTTACAGGTTTTTTAATTCTTATTTTACTTACTGTTGTAATATTTTGTACCAATGCAAATGATTTTTTATTCTTGTTAATGTATATGTTTGCGACTTTTTTAAATTCATTAACATTATTGATGACTTTTTGAACGTCTTCAACGTTGTATTCATTTGCATCAGATGAATCCAAATTTGCTAATGCTGTATATAATTCTCTAGTAATATTTAATAATTGCGGATAAACCTGTTTCGAAACAAAATTTCCTATATCTAAATAGTAAGGTTTTTCTTTGGAACTTAGTGGTATGACAGTCAAGACACCATTATTAGGGGAGTCTTTCTTTGTTATTACAATTGCAAAATGTTTGCCACGTAATTCACTACCCATAGAAGGACTGAAGTCAATCAATACAATCTGTCCACGTTTGTATCTTTGATATTTCATTTTCTTTTCTTGCATATAATTTATAATCCTCCTATCAATTTATATTACATCACTTTGGAAAGCGACCGCTCTTCCGATAACCCTAACTTGATTCAACTGCTCACCAGTAAGGATTATATCCTGATACTTTGGATTCTCAGGCTTTAGAATAACTAAATTCTGTTCACGATAATAGAAGAATCTTTTTAGTGTAGCCTCATCATCTATGATTACTACAGCAATCTCTCCGTTCTCTACTATGTCAGTTTTCTTCACAAAGACAATATCACCGTCATGGATCCTTGCATTTATCATACTGTCGCCCTGACATTGGAGACAGAAATCAGCACCAATATCAGTGCCGACCATTATATAGCTTTCTCTGTCTTCATCTGCAAAGATAGGCTCACCACATGCTACCTTACCCAACATTGGGAGTTTAATTCTGTCTAGTTTATAGATATTATCTACTGTTTCAGTTGGTTCTGCTTCATAATCCCATCCCATTAGTTCACTGGGAGTTGTTTCTAAAACATTAGCAAAAGCTAAAATCTTAGATTGTGGAAGGTCAACATTGCCCTTTTCTATTTTTGCAATCATGCTTTTGTCTGCATACCCCATTTTTAAGGCAAGGTCAGTTTGAGTCATCTTCAATTGTTGCCTTCTTCTCTTAATATTTTTGTATAGTTCAAGCATTAATATGTACCTCTTTTCTTTAATTATATAATATCTCATGTTGTAAAATTATTCAACATTTTTGTTAAAAAGGTTGACACACATGCAACTGTGATGTATAGTTGAACTAGGTTGAATGAAATGCAACTCAAGAAAGGAGAAACAAAATGACAGATATGGTTAAATTAAAAAAAGTAATAGATGACAGTGGAATGACTATGACTGCCATTGCTAAAAAAGGCGGAATAGCAAGAGAAACATTGTATAATCGTCTGAATGGAATTGGTGAGTTCACTGCTTCTGAAATTGTCGGACTTAGTTACGCATTGAAATTAACCAAAAAGCAAAGAGACGAAATTTTTTTAACCGAAAAGTTGAATTAAATGCAACTTAAGAAAGGAGAAACAAAAATGAACGAAGTACAATTATTTAATTTTGAAAATCATGAAGTAAGAAGTCTTTTGATTAGCAATGAGCCTTGGTTTGTTGGGAAAGATGTGGCTGAGGTGCTTGGGTATACAGACACAAACCAAGCAATTAGAAAACACGTTGATAACGAAGATAGGCTGACCCGTCGTTTCAACGGCACAGGTCAAAGCCGTGATATGACAATCATCAATGAATCAGGACTATACAGCTTAGTCCTCTCAAGCAAGTTACCAAGCGCCAAGAAATTCAAACGTTGGGTTACATCTGAAGTGTTGCCAGCATTAAGAAAAACAGGGCAGTACCAAGTGAAAGAGTTAAGTGGCTCAGAATTAATGGCTAAAGCATTAATTGAAGCGCAGAATGTCTTAGCTGCTAAAGACAAGCAGATTGAGGAAATGAAACCTAAAGCATTATTCGCTGATGCAGTAGCAACTAGCCATACATCTATCCTCGTTGGTGAACTTGCCAAAATCTTAAAGCAGAACGGAATTGACATGGGTCAGAAGCGTTTATTTGCATGGCTCAGAGAAAAAGGCTATCTGATCAAGCGCCAGGGCACTGATTACAACATGCCTACACAGAAGGCTATGGAACTAGGTCTATTTGAAATCAAGGAAGGCTCTTACGTTAACGGCTCAGGAGTAAATATCACGACTAAGACGCCTAAGGTTACTGGTAAGGGTCAGCAGTATTTCATTAATAAGTTCCTTCAATAGGAGGTGATCATCATGGATGAACTTAATATCTCTGTGAAAGAGGTTTGTAAAACAATCCACAAGAGCCGTGACTTCGTTATAAATGCAGTGCAGCAAGGCATGATGCCTGGCGCTGTCGTTGTTTCGAAAACAGGGATTAGAAGTGTTCACATTCCTAGAAAGGCTTTTGAAGCCTATATGAATGAATGGAACACAAGTCCAACCGATAAGGTTATTCAAGAATTATTTAAGAAGTATACAAAAGAATAGTGCTTTAGTTGCTCGTAGGCACCTAAGGCTAGGAGACAAATAATAATTCGTAGAATGAACTGCAATACATAATTTAACATTTCTCTTTTTGGGTAATTCCATTGACTATACATACCTACTGTATACGGTCTCCTGGCGCTAAGTGCTTATGAGCACAAAAAAAGAACACACGACAGCCATCGTGTGCTCTTAAAAAAATATCAAAATTACGTGCTTATTTTAGCACAGAAAAGGAGAATTTTCAAATGAGTAGATTTGAAAAAGGAATCATCATTGTATCTAATTTAATTATTTTAGTCAGCTTCATTTCAGGAGTTATAAGTGGTAATAACTGGAATTCTACAGGAATGAGAGTTCTAAGTGTTGCATCATTAAGTATGAATTTAATCATTCTTGAATACATGCTAGTTGTTATTAGAAATAAATAAAGGAGAAATGAAAATGGAAAAGAAGAAAGAAGCATTTATTAAAGTTAGAACAATCAACGGAGGGGTTCGAATTCAAAATAGTGGTACTAATTATCAAATACTGTTGATGATGTCATTGTTAATTCAAGCTTTTAAAGAAGGCCAGTTAACAAATGAGTATGACCCAAAGAACGAAACGTTCAAACAAATCGTTGAGTTTATCTGGAAAAGACCAGAAGACGTATCAAGAGCACTTATTCAAATTATCGGCGTTGATGGTGATTTGGATTCTTTATTTGAAGGATTCAAAAATGAAAAGGAGAATAATTAAATGGATAAGATTAAAATCAATTCTCTTGAATTAGAAAATGTCAAGAGAATTAAGGCAGTACAGATTGAACCATCTGAAAATGGTTTGACCATCATTGGTGGCAATAATAATAACGGAAAGACTTCCGTATTGGATGCTATCACTTGGTGCCTTGGTGGCAATAAATACAAACCATCTAAACCAAATCGAGAAGGAAGCTATGTTCCAGCATCACTAAAAGTCACATTAAGTAATGGTATTGTGGTTGAAAGAAAAGGTAAGAACTCAGCCTTAAAAGTCACTGATCCAACAGGAATGAAAGCAGGTCAGAATCTATTAGACTCATTTATTAGTGAATTGGCTTTAAATCTTCCGAAGTTTATGAACAGTTCAGAAAAAGAAAAAGCTGACACATTGCTTCATATTATTGGGGTTGGTGATGAGTTAACAAAGTTGGATTTAAAGGAAAAGGCAGTTTATAACGACCGCTTAGCAATCGGAAGAATTGCTGATCAGAAATTAAAGCATGCTAAAGAGATGATTCATTATGACAATGTGCCAGATAAGATTGTTTCAGCTTCTGAGTTAATTGCTAAGCAGCAGGAAATGCTAGCAATTAATGGAAGCAACGAAAGAAAAAGAGCATACCTCGCTGAGTGTAAATCTAAGTCAAAAGCCATTGAAGAAAAGATGAAAGACTTGGACAAGCAGTTAAAAGCACTTAATGAAGAGTACTTGAAAGTTATCAAGGAAAGAGACAAGGCAGTTGTTGAAGTCTCTAGTCTAGTAGACAATCCTACTGATGAAATTGAAAAATCAATCAAGGAGATTGATGATATAAACACTAAGGTTCGTGCAAACCTAGAAAAGAAAAAAGCAGAGCAAGAAGCTAGCGACCTCAAAAAGGAATATGCTTCTAAGTCTCAGGAATTAGAAGACATTAGAAAAGAAAAGGCTAGCTTATTAAATAATGCTGATCTACCTCTTGAAGGGCTAGGGATTGAAGATGGAAAAATCACTTATCTGGGTCAAGAGTGGGATAACATGAGCGGAAGCCAACAGTTAAAAGTGGCTACTGCTATTTGCAGAAAAATCAATCCTAATTGTGGCTTTATATTATTGGATAAATTGGAACAGATGGACATGAACACACTCAAGGAATTTGGCACTTGGCTAAAGTCTGAAGGACTACAAGCTATTGCCACAAGAGTAAGTACTGGTGACGAGTGTTCAATCATCATTGAAGATGGCTATGTTGCTAAAAACAATCTAGAAAAAGAAAAGAAAGAAGAAGCAAAAACGGTTGCTAATTCTTGGGAAGGAGTGAAGTGGTAATGAATTTTGAAATCACAAAAGGAAAAATCAAGAAGCCTTATAAAGTAGTTGTTTATGGCCCTGAAGGAATTGGGAAGTCAACATTTGCTTCTCATTTCCCTGACCCTCTATTTATTGACACAGAGGGATCTACAAGGTCATTAGATATTAAAAGACTGCCTAAGCCAACTTCTTATGAAATGCTTAAACAGGAAATTGATTACATCATTGAGAAGAATACATCTATCTGTAAAACATTAGTCATTGATTCAATTGACTGGGGTGAAGCTCTTATCGTTCAGCATATATGCGATAAGTACCAGAAGAAAGGCATTGAAGACTTCGGATATGGAAATGGTTATGTCTACACAAAAGAGGAAGTCGGAAGACTTCTTAATAGATTAGAAAATGTAATTGACAGTGGAGTGAATGTCGTGCTGACTGCACACGCTCAGATTAGAAAGTTTGAAAAACCAGATGAAAGTGGTGCTTTTGATAGATATGAATTAAAGCTAGGAAAGAAGACCGCTTCACAGACTGCACCTCTTGTAAAAGAATGGGCGGACATGGTTCTATTCGCAAATTATCAGACATTCGTCTCAAAAGATGAAAAAGGCAAGACGAAAGTATCAGGAAACAGAAGAGTAATGTATACAGTTCATAATGCCTGTTGGGATGCAAAAAACAGAGATGGTCTTCCAGAAATGTGCGACTTTGATTATAAAGTCATTAAGCCAATCATTGAAGAACCATTGAATAATGTTTCTAGCGTTCCTGTGAACGAAAAACCACAAACACAGGTAAATGTACCTGTTGAACCAAAAGAGCTACAGATTGAAGAAAATAAGCCTGTAAGTGCTATTGATTTTGGCTCTGAAGAATATCAGAAGATTCCTTCTAAAGTAAGAGACTTGATGAAATGTGACAGTATATCAATTGAGAAACTAAAAGAAGTCATCTTCTTAAAGGGATTCTTCCCGAAAGATACTCCAATCGAAAATATGCCTAATGACTTCTGGGAATTCATCGCCAGCAATTGGAGCAACTTAAAAGACTTTATTATAGAATCAGAAATTCAATTTTAAAAGGAGATCAAAAAAATGGATAACAATTTTAATAACTACAATCAGAACGGATTTAATCAGAACGGATTTAATCAAGCATCTCAAAATGATGGAGCGATGGGTTGGGATGATGAAATCACAGCTGAAGCCAAGGAATACACATTATTACCTGTCGGAACTTATCAATTCATCATTAAAGATAATTTTGTTAGATCTAAAACTTCAGGCAAAGGAAAACTTCCTGTATGCAATAAGGCTGACATCACTTTGACAATCAATTATGAAGGAAAAGAAGTAAAAGTAACTACTTCTTTGGTCCTTCATAAATCACTTGAGTGGAAGATTTCTCAATTCTTCGAGTGTATTGGAATGAAACAGAAAGGAGTTCCATTCCGTCCAGATTGGAATGGAATTGTTGGGAAGACAGGAACAGTTAAAATCTCTCATAGAGAATATAACGATTCAACTTATAATGATGTAAAAGAATTCGTGATCAGTGATACTCCAGCACCAGCTCAGCCACAGGCTTGGGGAAACAATAGCTGGAAATAATGAAGTTAAGAGATTACCAAAAAAAGGCTCGTGATGCCATATTCACAGAGTGGGAAGAGAAGGGAACTCAAAGAACCCTTCTCGTTCTTCCCACAGGCTGTGGAAAAACAATAGTATTCGCAAAAGTGGCTGAGGACTGTGTTAAAAAAGGAGATAAGGTTCTTATTTTAGCACATAGAGGCGAACTGCTAGAACAGGCATCTGACAAAATTAAGAAAGTGACAGGACTTGGCTGTGCAGTCGAAAAAGCTGAACAGACTTGTATTGGCAAATGGTTTCGAATTGTCACGGGCAGTGTTCAAACACTACAGAGCGATAAAAGATTGTCTAAATTTTCAAGAGATTATTTTGACACAATAATTATAGATGAAGCCCATCACGTATTAAGTAACGGTTATCAGAAGGTATTGGAATATTTCAACAGTGCAAAAGTACTTGGAGTAACTGCTACTCCTGACAGGGGAGACATGAAGAACCTAGGCTCTTACTTTCAAACTTTAGCGTATGAATATACTTTACCAGAAGCAATTAAAAGTGGTTATTTAGTTCCAATTAAGGCATTGACTATTCCACTGACTTTAGATTTATCAAGTGTTTCAATGAGCGCTGGAGACTTCAAAGCAAGTGATATTGGTAACGCACTAGATCCGTATCTTGAAGGTATCGCAAGCGAGATGGAAAAGTACTGCAAGAATAGAAAAACAGTCGTATTCCTTCCATTGATTTCTACATCTCAAAAGTTTGTTGAAATATTAAATAAGCACGGTTTCAAAGCCACTGAAGTGAATGGCAATTCCAAAGATAGAAATGAGATTACAAAAGACTTTGCAGAAAATAGATACAATGTCCTTTGCAACTCTATGTTGTTAACAGAAGGATGGGATTGTCCTGATGTTGATTGCGTTATTGTACTAAGACCAACAAAAGTAAGAAGTCTCTATTCTCAGATGGTCGGAAGAGGTACAAGACTTTCACCTCAAACCGGAAAGAAAGATTTACTTTTATTGGATTTCCTCTGGCACAGTGAAAGACATGAATTATGTCATCCTGCTTCACTTATCTGTAATAGTGATGAAGTTGCTAGAAAAATGACCAAGAAGTTAGAAGACAGTGCAGGAGTTGAAATGGATATTCAAGAGGTTGAAGAAGAAGCCTTGAAGGATGTTCAAGAAGAAAGAGAAAAAGCACTTGCTGAGCAGCTAAAAGAAATGAGAAAACGCAAGAAGAAGTTGGTTGATCCATTGCAGTATGCAATGAGCATACAGGCTGAAGATTTGCAGAGTTACATTCCTTCTTTTGGATGGGAATGCGCTCCAGCAAATGAAAAGCAATTAAAGTATTTAGAAGCACATGGAATTGAGTCTAATGAAGTTCCTAACGCTGGATACGCTTCTATGCTGATTGATAGATTGAAATTAAGAAGTAAAGAAGGACTAGCTACTCCAAAACAGGTAAGATTCCTCGAAAGAAGAGGATTCAGAAATGTTGGAACTTGGAAATTCGAAGATGCTAATTCTATGATTTCTAGAATTTCCGCAAATAACTGGAGACTTCCAAAAGGGATACAAGCTTCTATTTATAAACCAGAAGGAGTTGAATAAGGATGAAACAATACAATCTATTAGAGCTGCTTGACTATATCAACCCTTCTGAACTTTCCTATCAGGAATGGACTAATGTTGGAATGGCTCTCAAGCATGAAGGATATGAAGCAAGTGACTGGGATTCCTGGAGTGCTCAAGACTCAGAAAGATATAAAAGAGGAGAGTGCTTCACAAAATGGAATTCCTTTAATGAAACAGCGGGAGATATTGTAACAGGCGGAACAATCTTCGATTATGCAAAAAGAGGCGGTTTTGTTCCTCAAAAAAAGATAGATCCTAATGAGGGTGTTCTTGATTGGGAAGATGAAATCGGAAATATCATAGACAAGGACTCTATAGATAGTATTGAGTTACATGAGCCTAGTGATTCGAATTGGAATCCAGCAAATGAGTTAATCAGATACTTAACTACTCTATTTGATACAGACGAGTATGTTGGTTTTGTTGTTTCCTCGATAGAAAATGAAAAAGGGAAGTTCATTCCTGGAAATCGTGGAAACTTCAGAATGACAGCAGGGCAGATTGTTGAAGGGCTTCACTCTTGCAACGGCGATATTGGAGCAGTGATTGGAGACTACAATCAAGCAGCAGGAGCATGGATTCGATTCAATCCATTAAATGGTGAAGGTGTTAGAAATACTGATATAGCATCATTCAAATACGCTCTTGTAGAATCTGATAGCTTAGATATTGGCAAACAGTTGTCTATTATTCATCAGTTAGAACTGCCTGTTGCTGCAGTCGTATACAGTGGAGCTAAATCAATACATGCTATTGTCAAGGTTGATGCCTCAGACAATAAAGAATATAGAGAAAGAGTAAGCTACTTATATAAGATATGTGACAAGAACGGCCTAGAAGTTGACAGTCAGAATAAGAATCCATCAAGACTTTCAAGAATGCCTGGATGTATTCGTGGCGATCATAAGCAGTTCATCATTGAAACCAACACAGGAAAAGAAACGTGGTCTGACTGGGTCGAATGGGTTGAGTCAATGAATGACGATTTACCCGACGAAGAAAACTTGGCTGACGTATTATTCAATCTCCCTGATTACGCTGAAGAATTGATTGAAGGAATCTTAAGACAAGGTCACAAAATGCTATTGGTCGGTCCTTCAAAAAGTGGTAAGTCATTCTCGTTAATTGAATTATGTATCGCTATTGCTGAGGGTACTAAATGGATGGGAAGGCAATGCAAACAGGGAGACGTGCTATATGTCAACTTCGAATTGGATAGAGCCTCATGTCTTCACAGATTTAAAGACGTCTATCAGATTTTAGGATTGACCCCCAACAATGCAAATAGAATTTTTATCTGGAATTTGAGAGGAAAGACCCCTGCACTAGACCAATTAGTACCAAAGCTGATCAGACGAGCTGAAAAGAAAAAGTATATCGCTGTAGTAGTGGACCCTATTTATAAAGTAATTACTGGTGATGAAAACAGTGCGAGTGAGATGGCTAAGTTCTGTAATCAGTTTGATAAGATAGCCGATGCGCTTGGTGCTTCAGTGATTTATGCACATCACCACTCTAAGGGTGCACAAGGTGGCAAGAAGTCAATGGACAGAGCAAGTGGCTCAGGAGTCTTTGCAAGAGACCCTGACGCATTGCTAGATATGATTGAATTGGATATGAATAAAGAAGTCAAGGAACACTTCATCAATGAAGCAAGAGTTGAAGCAATGCATGCTGTACTTGACAAGTATGTTCCTAAGTGGAAGACATACATCTATCAGACTAAGAAAACAGATGATCATGATTTTGAAGCGATGAATGACTACTGTGCTGAAATGCTTGGATTTGAACAGATGAACGAATTGCAGTATCTGACAGAATTAAAAGTTGATGCAGCTAAACATATCACTGCCCTTCAGATATCTGGAACTCTTAGAGAGTTTGCTACTTTTGACCCTATCAACTGCTTCTTCAAGTACCCTGTTCATTTCTTGGATAGTGGCAACTTGTTAAAAGGATGCCGTCCTGAAGGTTCAAAGAAAAAGTCTAGGTTTGAAAAGATGAACGAGACTAACAAGAAGAAGCAAGATGAAAATATTGAATTATTCTTAAATGCTTTCGAACAGTTAAATCACGATGGACAGGTTACTGTAAAAGAACTCGCTGAAAGTGGTTTGATGATGGGGAAGACACAAGGAGCATTAAGAAGAAATGTTCCTCGATGGATTGAAAAAGGCGATTTAGAGGGGTTCAAATATGACAATGCGACCATTATTAAAATGTGATGCGCACATGTTGCGCGCACACTATATATATATATATATATGCGCGTTTCACTATTGCTAATCGTACATACATACTTATAGGGAATTTGAGATTCCCCTATAAGTGTATGTCACGCTTATCAAGTAAATAGTGATTTTTGAAAGAATTGAGGTATTAAATAATGCAGTTTTTTATTAAGATGATTCCTCCGACAATTACAGCACAGGAACACAGAATCGGTAAATATGGAATATATAAAAGTCCTGAACAGAAACAGGCATACGTTAAGTTAAGAGATGCAATCGCACCTTATGCTCCTGGTGTTCCGATTGATTGTGCTTGCCAGTTGATTGTTAAATGGTGCTTTCCTTTAAACAAGAGTCACAAAGTGGACGGCGAATATAAATACACAAAGCCTGACACTGATAACTTAAATAAGATGCTGAAAGACATCTTAGAAGAGTTAGGATTCTATACTAATGATTCAAGAGTGGCTTCTGAAGTGATTGAAAAATTTTGGAGTGCCGTTCCAGGAATATACATCTCATTAGAGGAATTATGAAATACGTATATAAGAAAGTCGATTATTACTCCATGCAGCAGTTAATGGATTTAATCGAACAGTTAAGAAATGAATATCAAGTTATAGGATATGAAGCATATGCACAAGAGCAGTATGCAGTACTGACTTTATATCCTAAGAAAGAGGAGAAAAACAAATGGAAAAATTATATCTGGTAAAGTTAGGAAATATGTATGTTACAAGTGCATCACTAACATCTATTAAATTGGATGAAACAGTAGAGAAAGCGAAAGTATTCAAAAATGTAGTAGAAGCTGAAAGTATTGCTAATACTTTAGGAGCAATTGTCATTACTTTCGTTTCGGAGGATTAAAAGAATGTTTAAAGAAATCGGAAGAGTTACAGAATTATTAAAATATCCACAAAATAAAATCCTTGATTTAGATAAAGTAGCACATGTCAATGGCGAAGGTTTAACACTTACCGTTGCAACGGAAGAATGCGCAGAGTTAATCCAGGCAATCACTAAATTAAAAAGATACGGCTTTTATGAAAGATACAAAAACGATCTGCACGAAGAAGTGGCAGACGTTCTTATCTGTATCACAGAGTTAGTTGCTTTGGGTTATCTAGATATCGATAAAGTAGTTAGTTGGCAAAAAATCAAAGTAAATCGAGAGGTAGAAAGAGCCATTCAAAAAGAAGAAATAAGAAAGGATATAGAAAAGTATGGAGTTAGTGAGTCTCAATAAGCTAGAAGCAGTCGCTGACTTCCTATCAGATGATGAAGTCTTTGGAATCGCCCCATGTTCACATTTCAATAACTCTTTAAAAAGAGATAGGGTTGACGTGTCTTGTGACATTGGGGATTGTGACGGAGACTGTCCATTCTATTCAAAGAAAAATTTCATAAAATGGATTAAAAAACCAGATAGTAAGTATGATGTTAGTAATTTAAAGAGACCACAGCAAGAAGACTTCATCAAATGGGATCGTTTCGGTGACGGACACGTTAACGATTTTCGCTATGCTAAGGCATTAGAAAAGTATTGCAACAATTTAGGAGACGCTCTTGCTGACGCTGAATATGCTTTTGAAGAAGCGGAATGTGAAAATAGAGAGCTAACAGAAAAGTTAGAGAAGGTTAGAGGTGTTCTTGATGGAAAATATTAAACAAATAAATATCTATCTAGTAGATGGATCTAGATACGTAGTTATTCCTTCAGATGATAATTTAGCCAAATATGTAAAAGGTAATTTTTACGGAGGATATAACGTTGGCATCTCAAAAAATGAAGCGAAATCAATTATTCATGAATGGGTGTTTAATGCTGAAAGACAACACAGCGGCAGAATTGATGATATTGGCATTGAAGCAAGCAATATTATGTCTATTGAATTTTTAGAACATAGGGAATGATTATATGAACAAAAAGAATTTAAAAGAAATTACATATTCGGGCGAGTTTGTGAACGAATTAGAAAGCAAGATAGAATATTTAAAAGAAGAAAATGCATTAATCAAACGTAGATATACTGTTTTAGAATGTCAAAATCATCATCTTGAGTTATATAAGGAAGCGTTAGATCTAGCAATCACAAACGCTATTATTGTTGGGGGCTATGATTTTTGGAAAAGAGCTGCAATTGGATATGGCGTGCAAGAATTTTATAACAAGTGCATTCATAGAAACGCACCAAATCTTAATAAAGGTATTGTGGAATTCTATCTTTCGCTAATAGCAAACGCAAAAGCACAAAAGAGTGAGGTAAAAGAAAATGTTAAACGCAGAAAAGTTTAGGAAAGAAATATTAGAAAATTCAAATGTTGTTTCTGATTTTTCAATAAGCAAGGATAAGCATGCAATCAAGAAATGTCTTGGTGTCTGTGAAGATTGTTTCTTTCACGATTTAGGAGATCACTGCTCGAACATTAAAGTTAAGTGGCTCTTATCAGAATACAAAGAGCCTGTTAAATTGAGCAAATTAGAATACGATATCTTGAAATATCTTCTTAATGATACAGGGTATAGATATATCGCTAGAAATAAATATAGGCACGAAGGAGGCGTATATAATCTTTATATTTTCAAAGACGAACCTTTTGAAGATTCCGGGGTATGGTGTAGCGGTAGAGACAGTGGAAATGAATTCTATGTGTTCAACAATTTATTTGCTTTCGTAAAATGGGAAGACTCAAAGCCTACGTCAATTGAAGACGTGCTTAATAATTGTGAGGTGGTCAATGATGCTAAAGAATAAAGAAGAGAGAACCTCATTCTTAAGAAATGAGAAGAACTGGGAAGTTGAGTATTTAACACCTGATATTAAAATGCTGACTTTAAAATTAACACCTAAACTATATGTCAGAAAAATTCAAGTAATGGGCTTTAATAAATATTTTTTTGAATACCCATAATCTACAGGTAACGATTTAAGAG
>ULSB01006143.1_pt1 | contig 14398 bp, 9 predicted proteins | sample 1955741 | NCBI WGS metagenome assembly ULSB01 (sample SAMEA4835691, study PRJEB28245) | human gut metagenome | biome: gut microbiome; material: fecal sample | place: Denmark | collected 2008
GTGAAGAAATGAATCCTCATTTCTTCACAGCTCCTTTTTTATTGTCGTATTTTGGATAAAACAGTCTTTCTTCCGTCATCCACACTTATTTATGCGATGATAGAGTAACAATGCTTTGGCACTGCGGTTTCCAGAGAAACTGTTTTTCCGCTGTGCAAGGAAGATCCCTCGGCTTCGCTCGGGATGACGATACGGGGCGGCGCTCGTCAAACATGAGTTTTCATCCAGCTTTGGAAGCCAACCTCCGCCCCTTCGGGGCACCTCCTTCCATAGGAAGGAGGTAGAATGTCGCATTACCCCGTATTATCAGCCTTCCTTTTCCACATCCATCCCCTGCAGGACGAGCTGTTTCTCGTCTTTTCTCATATGGAAGAAACGGTAGACGTTGTGCGCGGCGCGCTGATTCATGCCGGGGACTTGGGCGAGCTCTTCTTCGCTCGCTTTTTTCATTTCATCGAGTGAGCGGAAGGCATGCCAGAGGGCGTTCCGGCGGTTTGGGCCGATGCCTTCGATGTGGTCAAGGACGGACTCCGTATTTCTTTTATTCGTCCACTTCCTATGGTAGGTGATGACGAAGCGGTGGGCTTCGTCGCGGAGGAACTGGAGAAGCTGGAGAGCAGGCTCATGGTGATCGAGGACGATCGGGATGTCGCTGCCTTCTACGTAGATCTCTTCGATACGCTTGGCGAGCCCGATGACGGGTGCATGGCAGCCCGCCTCGCGAATCACGGGAATGGCTGCATGCATCTGCCCAAGACCGCCATCCAGGACGATGAGGTCGGGCTCGGGCCAGTCCTTTTCCTTCCCATAGCGGCGGCTCATGACTTCTGCCATGGACTTGAAGTCGTCGGCATGCCCCTGCGTGGTCTGCAGTTTGAATTTCCGGTATTCGCTCTTCGCCGGACGGCCATGCTCGAAGACGGCCATGGAGCCGGTGGTTTCTGCGCCCTGGTTATGAGAAATATCGAAGCACTCCATGCGCTCGGGAAGGCGCGGCAGAGAGAGCAGCTCTTTCAGTTTCTGCACGGCGCCCTGCTCGCGGGCGTCCTGATACTCCCACTGCAGCTTCTTGTCGGAGAGATACTTCGCTGCATTCGCCATCGCCATGTCTTTCAGGCGGCGCTTGAAGCCGCGCTCGGGGCGGATGAGCTTCACTTCGCTGCCGCGAAGCTTCGTCAGCCACTGTGAGAGGAGGCCGGACTCTTCCGGCAGGAGCGGCAGGATGATTTCTTTCGGGACGGATGTCGGATTTCCTCCGTAGAAATCGCGAAGGAAGGTGGTGATGATCTCCTCATCCGTCTCGGATGCACTTTCTGGGATACTGAAATTCTCCTTCCCCACCATGCGGCCATAACGGATATAGAAGATCTCCAGTCCGGTGTGACTGCCGTCGCGTGCCATGCCGAGCACGTCGAAATCCCCTTCCGCAGATACGATGTGCTGGCGCTGCTGCACACTCTGGATAGCGCGGATATGGTCGCGCAGCTTGGCGGCTTTTTCGAAATCCATCGCTTCCGACGCCTCCATCATCTGCTGCGTGAGCTCCTTTTCCAGCGAGGTGCTCTTCCCTTCGAGCAGGTCGCAGATGGTCTTCACATCACGATCATAGTCGATGTGATCGACGTGGCCGCCGCAGGGCGCACTGCAAAGGTGCATGTGGTACTGCAGACAGGGACGTGATACCTTCATGGAGCGGCAGGTGCGGATGGGATAGTAGTGGCGAAGAAGGGACAACGTCTGACGAAGGCTTCCCACGTCGGTGAAGGGACCGAAATACTTCGCCCCATCATCGCGGCGGATATTCCTCGTGACGAAGATCCGCGGCCACTCGTCATTCACCGTGATCTTCACATAGGGGTACGATTTGTCGTCGCGCAGGGAAATATTGTACTTCGGGTGCAGTTCTTTGATGAGATTGCACTCCAGGATCAGCGCCTCCATCTCCGTCCCGGTCATCGTGATGTCGAGATCGTCCGCGTGACGGATCATCGCAGCGACTTTCGGGGAACGGTTCTTATCCTCGCGTACATAGGAGCGGACACGATTCTTCAGGTTCTTCGCCTTGCCGACGTAGATGATCCGCCCGTCTTTGTCTTTCCAACGGTACACCCCGGGCGAGTCAGGAAGGGCTTCTACCTTGGCTTTGATTTTTTCATTGACATCGATCATAAAAGACTCCTGAGAAAAAGAATAAGGCGAACGAAAAAGATCCGTAGGCTTCGCTCGAGATGACGATACACGAGGAGCGATTGTCTTACATACATCGTTTACCATTCTGCTGAAAGGTGCCTCTTCGAGGCACTCTATCCTGCGCCTTCTTCAAGGGGCTGCTCAGCTGGCATGGAAAACGAATCCCTAATCCCCAGCCACTAGCCCCTAGTCACTTTAGCCCCATAAACTTTTTCGTCCGTTCGATGACCGGGCCAAGGTACTGCCCGGTGTAGGACGCTTCCACTTTCGCGACTTCTTCCGGCGTGCCGGTGGCTACGATCTCGCCGCCCTTGTCGCCGCCTTCGGGACCTAGGTCGATGATGTAGTCGGCGGTCTTGACGACATCAAGATTGTGCTCGATGACGACGACGGTATTTCCCTGATCCACCAGCTTCTCGAGGACGATCAAAAGCTTTCGGATATCTTCGCTGTGAAGGCCTGTGGTCGGTTCATCGAGGATGTATAGGGTGTCTCCGGTGCCGCGGCGCATGAGCTCGGTCGCCAGTTTCACGCGCTGGGCTTCGCCGCCGGACATGGTGGTGGCGGGCTGTCCGAGATGGATGTAACCGAGGCCGACTTCCTGAAGGGTTTTCAGCTTGCGCAGGATCTTGTCGTGATTTTCAAAGAAAGGCACAGCCTCATCGATGGTCATATTCAGCACATCAGAGATGTTCTTGCCTTTGTAGCGGACTTCGAGTGTCTCGCGGTTGTAGCGCGCGCCGTGGCAGACTTCGCAGGGGACATAGACGTCCGAGAGGAACTGCATCTCGATCTTGATGATGCCGTCACCGTGGCAGGCTTCGCAGCGTCCGCCTTTCATGTTGAAGCTGAAGCGTCCCGGTTTGTAGCCGCGCATCTTGGCTTCGGAGGTCTGGCTGAAAAGCTCGCGGATGTCATTGAAAACGCCGGTATAGGTGGCCGGATTCGAGCGCGGCGTGCGGCCGATCGGCTGCTGATCGATGTCAATGATCTTATCCACATACTCTGCACCGTCCATGGAGTCGAAAGCTCCGGCCCGATAGGAGGTATGGTTCTTGATATTGGAGAGGCCCTGATAGAGGATCTCATTCACGAGCGTACTCTTGCCTGAGCCGGACTCCCCGGTAACGACGGTAAAGGCGCCGAGCGGGATGGTCACATCGATGTGCTTCAGATTGTGCTCGGCGGCGCCATGGATGGTGAGTGAGAGTCCATTTCCTTTTCTTCTCGTTTCCGGTAGCGGGATGTATTTCTCACCGCGCAAGTACTGCCCCGTGATGGAGTCCTTCACCTTCATCACGTCTTCAGGCGTGCCCTCCGCGACGACGGAGCCGCCATGCTCCCCTGCGCCGGGGCCGATATCCACGACCCAGTCCGCGGTGCGGATGGTATCCTCGTCATGCTCGACGACGATGAGCGTATTTCCCAGATCGCGCATGCCTTTCAGTGTCGCAAGGAGCTTGTCATTGTCGCGCTGATGCAGACCGATGGACGGCTCATCCAAGATGTAGAGGACGCCGACGAGGCCGGAGCCGATCTGCGTCGCCAGACGAATGCGCTGAGCTTCGCCGCCGGAGAGCGTCGAGGCTCCGCGAGAGAGCGTCAGGTAGTCGAGGCCGACATTCACGAGGAAGGAGAGACGGCTCTTCACCTCGCGCAGGATCTGGTCTGCGATGATTTTTTCCTTTTCGGAAAGCGTGACATGGTCCATGAAATCCAGAAGGTCGATGACAGCCATGGAGGAAATCTCTGCGATATTCTTCCCGCCCACGCGGAAAGCGAGGCTCTCGGGCTTCAGGCGCGCCCCATGGCAGACGGGGCAAGGCTTTTCGATGAGGTAGTTCGAGAGCGTTTCCTTCATCTTCTCTGTCCACGCCTCTTCATAGCGCCGCTTCGTCATCGGGACGATACCTTCGAAGGGGCGTTCATAGGACTTTGTGATGCCTTCGGGGCTGGTGTACTGGAAGGAGAGAAGTGCTGTGCCGCCGTTTTCAAACTCTGCCTTTGCCTGATCCGGCAGGTCATCATAGCATGCATCCATGGTGAGTCCATAGGATTTCAGGAAAGCATCGAGCAGCTTGTAGAGCCATGTTTCCTTATTATAAGGAAATGGCTGGATCGCGCCCAGACGGAAGGGCATCGTGTGATCGGGGAGGATCCGATGGAAATCCGCCTCCAGTGAAGCGCCGAGGCCCATGCAAGCGGGGCAGGCGCCGAAGGGATTATTGAAGGAAAAAATGCGCGGCTCCGGCTTTGGCAGGGAAATCCCGCAGTCCGGGCAGGAGAAGTGCGTGGAAAAGACCATGTCCTTCCCGCCGATGACGCTTCCCACCATCATCCCGTCCCCCAGCTTCAGCGCGGCCTCCACCGAGTCTGTCAGGCGGCGCACGATACCGTCTTTCATGATGACACGATCCACCACCACTTCGATGGTATGCTTCTTGTTTTTCGCAAGCTCGATGTCATCGGACAGGGAGAGGACGTCCCCATCCACGCGGACGCGGACATAGCCCTCCTTGCGGAGCTCTTCCAAGAGCTTCTTATGCGTCCCCTTCTTCGCGACAGCGACCGGCCCTAAGAGCATGAGCTTCGTCCGTTCCGGAAGGGCAAGGAGCGCATCGACGATCTGATCCACCGTCTGCCGCTGGATCGGCTTGCCGCAGTGCGGGCAGACGGCACGGCTCGCATGCGCATACAGCATACGAAGGTAGTCGTGGATCTCCGTCACTGTGCCGACCGTCGATCGCGGGTTATGGCTGGTGGATTTCTGATCGATGGAGATCGCCGGCGAGAGCCCTGCGATCTTATCCACATCCGGCTTATTCATCTGCCCTAAGAACTGCCGTGCATAGGCAGACAGGGACTCGACATATTTTCGCTGCCCTTCCGCATAGATGGTATCAAAAGCCAGCGACGATTTCCCCGAGCCGGACAGCCCGGTGAAAACGATGAGTTTATTTCGCGGCAGCGCCAGATTGATATTCTTCAGATTGTTCTGACGCGCGCCTTTTATGATGATTCCTTTTTCCATGGATGTCCTTTCGAATTTGAAGGAAAATGTATGGGGATTTAGGGGAGCCCCTGAGGCGGCTCCCCTTGATTCCATTTGAAAGCCTCGATTGAATGAGAAATGGCTGATAAACGTTGTGCTATTGAGATTTCTCGGCTTCGCTCGAAATGACGATACAAAAGGAGCGATTGTCTACCATACGTCGTTCACCATTCTACAGAAGGGTGCCTCTTCGAGGCACTCTATCCTCCGCCTTTGGCACGCCCCTTCTTCAATGGGCTGCTCAGCTGGCAGGGCAAAACGAACCCCTAATCCCTAATCCTCAACCACCAGCCTCTAGTCACCAGTCACCCCAAAAATTACACCCGTTTCTTCATTGGTTTATAAATCCGTTTCTTCGCCGCAGCCTGACGCTTCAGGGCTTCTTCCGCCCGGGAGCCGTAGCGATCGGTCCAGAGCTGGCGCAGCTTGGCGAGCTGGTCGCGGAAGCGGGCGGCGGCTTCGAATTCCAAATCCTTGGCGGCCTGCTTCATGAGTTTCTCGCAGTCCTTCATGCGAGCGTAGATCTCCTCATCAGAAAGCTCGCCCTCTTTTTCCTTGCCGCCGTAGGCAGCCGGCTTTTCTTCGATCTTCGTGAGATCGATGAGGTCTTTGACCCGCTTTTGGACAGTGTGGGGGATAATGTGGTGCTCTTCATTATAGGCCTGCTGGATGGTGCGGCGGCGATTCGTCTCATCGATGGCATACTTCATCGACTTCGTGATGCGATCCGCATACATGATGACATGCCCGTGCTCATTTCTGGCGGCACGGCCGATGACCTGGATCATCGAAGTTTCCGAGCGCAGGAAGCCCTCCTTATCCGCATCGAGGATAGCCACGAGCGAGACCTCCGGCATATCGAGACCCTCACGCAAAAGATTGATGCCGACCAGCACATCGAAAACGCCCGCACGCAGGTCACGGATGATCTCCGCGCGCTCGATGGTCGCGACGTCAGAGTGCAGATAGCGTACCTTCACGCCCGCTTCCGTCAGAAAATCGGTGAGATCCTCCGCCATTTTCTTCGTGAGTGTCGTGATGAGGACGCGCTCGTGAGCCTCCTCACGCTTATGGATCTCCCCGAGCAGGTCATCCATCTGTCCTTCGATGGGACGCACCTCGATGGAAGGATCCAAGAGCCCCGTCGGCCGGATGATCTGCTCCGCCAGATTCGTCTGGACGCCCATTTCATACGGTCCCGGCGTCGCCGATACATAGATGATCTGATTGATCCGTTCGGTGAATTCGTCAAACGTCAGCGGACGATTATCCAACGCGGACGGCAGGCGGAAGCCATAGTCGACGAGCGTACTTTTTCTCGACTGGTCGCCATTGTACATCGCACGCAGCTGCGGTACCGTCACATGCGATTCATCGATCATGATGAGGAAATCTTCAGGGAAGTAGTCCAGGAGCGTAAATGGCGGCTCGCCGGGCTTCCTGTCCGACATGTGGCGGGAATAATTCTCGATGCCGGAGCAGTATCCGACCTCCTGCATCATTTCCAGATCATAATTCGTCCGCTGCTCCAGACGCTGCGCCTCCAAGAGCTTATCCTGATCCCGGAGCTCTTTGAGCCGCCCGTCCAGCTCCTTCTCTATGGACGTGACGGCACGGCGGAGCTTATCCGAGCTGGTGACATAGTGCGATGCCGGGAAGATGCCGATGTGATTTCTTTCAGCAACCGTCTCCCCTGTCAGGACATCGAACTCCGTCAGGGAGTCGATCTCATCGCCAAACATTTCGATCCTGACAGCGACATTGTTTTCCGAAGCAGGAAATACATCGATCGTATCTCCCCGCACGCGGAAAGTATCTCGCGTGAAATTCATGTCATTGCGCATATACTGCATACTGACGAGCTTCTCCAGGATCTTGTCACGCTCGATCTCCTCGCCCGGCCGGAGCGAGAGCCCCATGGAGCTGTAGTCCTCCGGATCACCCAAACCGTAGATACAGGACACCGATGCCACGATGATGACATCCCGCCGCTCGAAAAGCGCCATCGTCGCAGAGTGGCGCAGACGGTCGATCTCCTCATTGCGTGACGAATCCTTCTCGATATAGGTATCCGTCTGCGGCACATAGGACTCCGGCTGGTAGTAGTCGTAGTAGGAAACGAAGTAGTACACCGCATTGTCAGGGAAGAAATCCTTGAATTCACTCGCCGTCTGTGCAGCCAGCGTCTTATTCGGAGAAATGATGAGCGTCGGGCGCTGCACCTCTTCGATGACCTTCGCCATCGTGAAGGTCTTCCCCGTCCCCGTCGCACCGAGCAGCACTTGCGCCCATTCGCCATTCCTGAGTCCGCTCACCAAAGACTTCACCGCCTTCGGCTGATCCCCCATCGGCTGGAACGGCGCTTTCAGCGTGAAAGGCACTACCGGCTCTGTATATTCTCTTTTGATCCGCGAATGATCCATACCCTCGCCTCCGTTTGCTTTTATCGATATTTATCTATGTATTATAGCATAGATGGGAAGGGGTGACTAGGGAAAACGGATAAAGGAACGAAGAATACCGCTTCCCCCGCATCGTCATTTCGAGCGCAGCGAGAAATCTTCCTCGCACAACGGTCAAAGGGAGAGTGTGAGAGGAAGAGCAACCGAAACACCTAGGCGATTTTATCATTACCTCATAAGTACAGAGTACCGCAAGGCCGTAAAGATCCCTCGGCTACGCTCGGGATGACGATACGCGAGAACGGGCAATCTCACATTCCCTTTCATTCCTTCACGTAGAAGGCTGCCCCTTCGGGGCAGATCTATCCTCCGCCTTCGGCGCGCCCCTTCTTCAAGGGGCTGCTCAACTGACATGCAAAACGAATCCCTAGTCCCTAGTCACCAGTCACCCCAATTAAAAAGCCCCGCCTTTCGGCGGAGCCTTTTCATCGGCAGTATTGTCCCAGAACTTCGATGACACGATCGATCTCTATCGGTTTCGTCAGGTGAGCATTCATACCGGCTTCCATGCATTTTTTCGCATCTTCATCGAAGGCATTCGCCATCAATGGCAAAAAAGCAGTCGCTGTCATCTCCCTGCCTTCTGCTTTCCCACGCAAAAAGGCCAGAACTTTTCGTCCTGACCTTCGAGAATCTTGGCTTGATAAGGGATCTTTCTGCCCTCAGAATGTTTTTCTTGCGAGCGGATTTGCCGCTTCCCCATAGAAATGCTCTGACATATCCACGAAAACATCGGAAAGGAGCGCGTCGAAGACGTCATCGCTCATCTTCCTTCCGACAGCAGAGAACGCATACTCCCCCTCTGTCCAGAAAGCAGCGAGGCAGCCATCCATCGTCTTCGCTGTCATGACCTCCGTCGCACCGATCATGCGCGATTCCCAGCGACCGGTATAGACCCCGCTGATATTTCTTTCGGCCTTTTCATCCTCCATCCTCGCCGTGCGGACAGAGAGCGTACTGCCATCATCCATCCGATAGCGGATATCCGAGAGCTTGCCGCCGATGGCGATGTAGTCTGTCAGATGGCACTTACCGGCAAGCAGCGTCCCCTTCGGAAGGAAGAGAGGACGGCTGTCCGTGGCTTCTGCGAGCGCATGGTACGTCTTGTATTCCACCAGAGGACTCGGCATCCCGATCGGCGGCATCTCCGCACGGCTCGCAAAAGCAGGGATCAACAAAGCCGTCGCAACGGCCATCAGTGCATATTTCCATTTTTTCATCATCTATCATCCTTTCCGCAGCAGTCATCCTGTTTTGAAGATGCGGGTATTATAGCATAGAATTGACTGTAGGTCAAATTCATGTGGAAAGCATCCTCCCGGGACGATATAGCCTCGATAGCATCCCCCTTGCAAAGCCTCCCCCCCCTGTACATCTTGCAGCTGATATGTCCCTCTTCCTTATAGCTTTATCACAGCCAGGAAACTCGCTGAGCAATCAGGATGCACACTTTACAAAGCAGAAAATGAACTGACAAGCTTCTGCGCATATGGGTGCTGCGGGTGATGCAGCACATCTTCTGCCGCCCCGATCTCCACCAGCCTTCCTTGCGATAGGATGCCCACGCGGCTTGCCATCGCGGCAAGGACATCGAGGTCATGAGAAATGAAGAGATAGGCGATCTCCCGATCCTCCTGAAGCTCTTGCAAGAGGGTCAGGATCTCCGCCTGCACTGACACATCCAGCATCGAAGTCGGCTCATCCAAGATGAGGACCTCCGGTGAGATGAGGAGCAAACGAGCAAGCGCCACACGCTGGAGCTCCCCGCCGGAAAGCTCAGCCGGATAGCGCGAGAGCAGCTCGCGTCGAAGCTGGAGGCGTGAAAGCATCTCTTGCATACGCTCTTCAAAATGATCCATCTTCCCATATAGGCGTGAGGGCTCTTCGATACTCTCACGGATCGTCATACGCGGATGAAGCGCGGCCACAGGATTCTGAAATATCATCTGCATCGTGCGGCGTGCCGCGAGCATCTCCTTCCCGGAAAGACCGCCAAGATCCACCCCGCAATAGAGCACGACCCCTCCATCTGGCGCGAGAAGCTGCATCAGGATACGGATGAGCGTCGTCTTCCCCGCACCGCTCGTCCCCGCGATCCCCAGCGTCTCTCCTTTCGAAAGCGTGAAGGAAATATCCTTCAACACCCCCTTCTTCACTTTCCGTATATATCCAGTCGTGAAGGATTTCGAAATATGCTGTACGTCTAAGAGCATGGGCGCTCCTTTCTAAAAAGATGAATGACCGGTGATGCTTTCTCCACATTTTACAAAATGTCCCTCTCCGACTTTCCTCATCGTCTGCCTCTTCTCACAACCTTTTCCGCAGAATGCACATCGACTCCGAAAAATGCAGCCACCGGTGAGACGGGAAAGATTCGGTGGATTTCCGGAGATGGGATGAAGGCCGCGAGAAGGCGCCGCGGCGAGAAGTCCCCGCGTATAAGGGTGGTATGGATTCTTGAAAATATCCTCTGTGCTCCCCTGCTCGAGGACTTCCCCGGCGTAGAGCACCACCACACGATCGGCGAGACATTCTGCCAGTGCGAGGTCGTGAGTGATGAGCAGCATCCCCCTTCCTGCCATCTTGATCTGAAGAAACATATCTGCCACCTGTTTCCTTACAAGCGGATCTAGCCCCTTCGTCGGTTCATCTGCGATAAGCCACTCCGGGGAAGACAAAGTCATCATCGCCGCCATGACGCGCTGCGCCATACCTCCTGAAAGCTGGTGCGGATAGGAAGCACACACACGGACAGGATCCCCAAGACCGTACTTTTCCAGCTGCCCAAGAGCACTCTCCCTGCTCTTCTCTTTCCCCCAGCCCAGCCGCTTGCGCAAGACTTCTGTCACCTGCCGTCCGACACGCATCAGCGGATCCATGGCAGAGATCGGATCCTGCGCGATCCAGCCGATGCGATCACCTCGGATCTCATTCATTTCTTCCTCGGAAAACCGGAGAAGATCATTTCCATCATAAAAAATGCTTCCTGTCATTCTCGCATTTTCCGGAAGAAGACGCATGATGGCCGTGCCCAAGATCGATTTCCCGCTCCCCGACTCGCCAAGGAGCGCCGTGATTTTCCCCCCGTGAAAGAGAAGATTTACATCACGAAGCACGCAGACAGCGCCCATCGGCGAAGGGAAAGTAACAGAAAGTTGCTTGACTTCGATATCCATAGAAAAGGCTCCTTTCAGGTAAGGGAAGTGTTACAGATTCTAAAGGCTCTGTGGAGAAGGGCTGCCTCCACTCATGTGGTACAGTGAAAGGGCAGCCTATTCTTAGCTTCCCATCGGGGACGCGCCTTGAAAGAAGCTCTGCTCCGATGAAGCTCTCCGTCATTTCCTTAAGAATATTGCCCGCACAGGCGAACATGCAAAGCCCATCCCCCTCTTATCTCCTTATTCGTTCTCTCATCGCATCTCCCAGAAGATTGATAGAAAGGCAAAAGAGAGTGATGCCTGTACCGGGAGCGATCATCATCAGCGGGTATGAGCGGAAATAGGTCCTCGCATCAGAAATCATGACGCCCCAATCCGCCGTCGGAGGAGAAACACCCAGTCCCAAGTAGGACAGCGCCGAAGCCGAGAGCAGCGAAGTCCCGATGCGGAGCGTCAATAGCACGATGACGACGGGAAGCACATTCGGAAGTACATATTTCCTTACGATGTACCCATGGGATGCCCCCAAACTTTTGATGCTTTCCATGTAGAGCTCCCCACGAATACGTATGACCTCACTCCTCACGATACGCGAAAAACCCGCCCACGAGGTCAGAGTCAATGCGATGATGAGGCGGAAATTGTTCTCCGGAAGGATCGCCGCGACCGCGATCATAAGACTCATCCCAGGAAGTCCCTGAAATACAGCCACAAGACACTGGATCCCCCGATCCACCCAGCCGCCAAAGTAACCGGAAAGGATCCCCAGCATAAGGCCAAGAACCATGGTACAAAACGCCGCCACAAAGGCAAAAGCCACTGACGTCCGCGCACCATAGATGGTACGGGAAAGAATATCACGCCCCAGCGCATCCGTCCCCAGCCAGTGTGAGGATGACATGCCTTCCAGGATTTCCTCCGTAGACACCGCGGTGGGATCATAGGGCGCGATCCATGGGGCAAAAAGCGCGAGGAATACGATTCCCATCGCTAGAAAAAGCGCCATTCCATAGATCCAGTGAAGCTCCTTCTTCATCAGCCCTCCCTCGCTTTCGGGCTCAGCAAATAGTAGCTGAGATCAACCAGATAATTAAATACAATGAAAACTGTCCCACTGACTAGCACATAGCCCTGAATCACCGGATAATCCCGTCCCCAGATAGCCGAAAGTACATAGCTTCCAAGGCCGGGTATGGAAAAAAGATTCTCGATAATGACCGAGCCGCCCAGGATCGAGGCAAAAAACGTGCCCAGCATGGTAATGACCGGCATCAGCGAATTGGGCAGGACATGATAGATCTCTATATACGAAGCAGAGAGCCCCTTCGCCCGCTCTGTCAGAAGAAAGGGCTTCTCCATCACCGAAAGGACCGACGTCTGCTCCAGACGCAGCACCGCAGCCGCTGTCCCTGCTGCCAGCACAAAGGATGGCAATATCATGTGGAGCGCATCGCCATACCCGGAGGAAGGCAGGAGCTGCCACTCTTCCGAAAAGATCAGCATCATCATGATCCCCAGCCAGAAAGACGGCATAGAAATAAAGAAGAGCGCCACGATCTCAAGTCCGATCTCTGCCGCATGACCCTTCCTGCGCGCCACCCATATGCCCGCAGGGATGCCGAGCAGGATCACCCATCCCATCGCCCAGAGAGCCAAGTGGAGGGTGACGGGAAATCTTCGCATGAGCTCGGACAGCACCGGTCTATGTGTCAGATACGATACACCCAGATCTCCCACTGCCGCATGTGTGAGCCAGCTCCCATACTGCATCCAAAAGGGCTGATCCAGCCCCATGCTCTCCCGCATCGCAAGCAGCTCCGACTCCGTCGGTTCTGCCGTACCATCCATGATCAATACCGCCATCGCCGGATCCCCGGGCGCAAGCACCCCCAGAAGGAACGCCAGGATCGTGAGTCCGATGAGAAAAGGGATCAGGAGAAAAATGCGCCGAACCGCATAGATCAGAAAAGATTTCATGAGATGTGCCTCCTTTCGTGAATCACTGACACGAGGACCATACCAAGCGCAGAAGGACATACATCCGTCAAGACGCCATACAAAGAAATTTCATAAGAGGAAAGCGCCAACCTGCCGCCGATACTTTTTCCTACTCCTTCCACGCCACCTTGTCCAGCGTAATACCATAGACAGCCGCATGGTAGCCTGTGATTTTTTTCGAACAGACAGCGAGATTCTCATCTTCCAAGAGCGGGATGACCGCCGGATGGAGGAGCAGCTCTTCCCGGATCTCATGATAGAGCACCTGCCGATCTTCGATCTCATAGGTATGAGTAAGCGCATCAAAGGCTGCATCTATTTTCGGATTGGCATAGCAGAAATGGCTGGCAAGATTCGTCGCACCATCGCTATGAAAGAACTCTCTCAAAAGCGAAGTCGGATCGAGATTTCCGAGCCCCCTCGTCCCAATGGCGAGATCGTAATCCCCCTCCTTCATCATTTTCCTTGACGTCAGACCATCCACCATCACGATCTTGACATCCAGCCCGAGATCTTTCAGCTCCGCCTGCAGAAATTCTGAAATGACCTTGTAAGGATAGCGCTCGGCACCATACTGTGGAAGGAGGAATTTCACCTCACACCGGGCATCCCCCAGCACTTCCCGTGCCAGAGCTTTCGCCTGTGCGGGATTATAGACTGGCGGCTCCGGTCGCGAAAAAGGATTCGTACTATTCAAGAAGCTCCTCGTCGGCGTACCAAATCCCGCAAAATAATATTTCACGATCTTTTCCCTATCGATGGCAAGATCCAGCGCCCTTCGCATTCGTTCATCGGAGAAAGGGAAACGTCCGCCATTAACAGAAAGATAGTGGGAAATCGTCGAGTGCGTACTGTCTACCGAGAAATCCCCCGTTCGCATGAGTTCCCTCACCATCATCGGTGTCAGTCCGCCCAGATCGAGAACGCCCTGCACCTCTCCCGAACGCATCGCCGAATACCGCGCCTCCGCCGAAGTGATCACGCGGATGCGGATCCGCTTCGCCTTTGCTTTTTCGCCATGGTATCCATCAAAGCGCGAAAGGAGCGTATAGTCGTCCGCCTTCCTGTCAATGATCTGAAAAGGCCCTGTGCCCGCTGCGATTTTCGTGAAGTCTCCCGTTTCTCGATCAAAAGAAGCCGGACTGAACATCGCGCTCCCCCAGCCCGCCATGCGATAGATCAGCATGGGGACAGGCCGCTCGAAATATAGATGAAGCGTGTAGTCATCGTCCGCCTCATAACGGACAAGCCCCGGGTAAATGCGCGAGACCAGATACCCATAGAAGGAAGATGGCTTGTACCCCATGTGCGTTACGCGGTAGATATTCTCTCGCGCCGCATGTGCATCGAAGGAAACCCCGTCATGGAACTTCACCCCCTTCTTCAGATGAAAAATCCACTCCGTCTTCTCCGCATTCGACTCCCAAGACTCGGCGAGCATCGGCATGACTTTCCCATCATCAGAAATCCCGACCAGCGACTCCCAAGTCTTTAGGATTACGGTGGAGTAGTAGGGATCCTTCTCCCCCGGCGAAAGA
>ULSB01049083.1_pt1 | contig 14105 bp, 10 predicted proteins | sample 1955741 | NCBI WGS metagenome assembly ULSB01 (sample SAMEA4835691, study PRJEB28245) | human gut metagenome | biome: gut microbiome; material: fecal sample | place: Denmark | collected 2008
TTGAAATGGCGTTTTCTCCGCATCACCATTTCTCATTTCGCATCAAAAAAGACGCCTCAATAGGCGTCTTTCTTTAGTCCATCTTCGCGGCGAGCTCGTCCCATTTCTCATAGAGAGCTTCGAGCTTCTTCTGTGCTTCGTCGTACTCGGCGGCGAGATCTGCATAGTTATCCGGATTCATGCTCATCTGCGCGGTGTACATCTTGACGGTCGCTTCGAGGCGGCCAATCTCCATTTCCACATGGCTGAGCTTTTCCCTTTCTACGGCCGAGACTTCCTGCTTCTTCTGGTGTTCCTTCTCAGGCGCAGTCTTATCTTCCTCCGGCTCTTCTTCTACAGTCCCTTCCCCGCTGCGGTCTTTTTCGAAGGCTTCAAGGTCGAGCTTTTTCTCTTTATAGTAGCTGTAGTTCCCGAGATACTCGGTGAGCTTGCCATGTTCCATTTCTACGATGCGGGTCGTGATCTTGTCCAAGAAATAGCGGTCATGCGAGACGACGAGTGAGGTGCCGCCGAAGGCCTGGATGGCCTGCTCCATGATCTCCCTCGTGGGGATATCGAGATGGTTCGTCGGTTCATCGAGGATGAGGAAATTCGGTTTCTCGAGAAAGAGGCACAGGAGCGAGAGACGTGCCTTCTCTCCGCCGGAGAGCATGGCGACCTCTTTGAAAACGTCATCTCCGCGGAAGAGGAACATGCCGAGGATATTTCTGGCTTCCTTCTCTCCGAAATTGAAGGTGTCACGCACTTCGTCAAGGACGGAAAGCTCGGGGTGGAGTCGCTCCTGCTCCTGCGAGTAGTAGCCCATCTTCACATTATTGCCGAGCTGGATGATGCCGCTGTCTGCCGTCTTTTCTCCGGTGATGAGCTTCAGGAGCGTGGTCTTGCCCGCGCCATTCGGGCCAATGAGGCCGAGTACCTCCCCTTTTTTGATGTGAAGGTTCAGATCCTCAAAGATCAGATGATCCTGGTAGGAGGCTTTCGCACGCACGATGTCGAGCACCTTCTCCGCACATTCCTGCGGCGGATCAAAGTGGAAACGGAGCGTCGCCTGATGGACAGGCTTATCGAGACGCTCGAGGCGATTCAGCTGTGACTGGCGGCCGCGCGCCTGCTTCGCCTTGATGCCTGCCTTGTAGCGTCGAATATACGCTTCCGTTTCCTTGATGTGCTCCTGCTGCTTGTCATAAGCCTTCTGGTAGGCTTTGTCCTGGTTCGTCTTTGTCTCCAGATAGCGCGAGTAGCCTCCGCGGAAGCTTCGGATATGATGGTTCTCCAGATCGATGATCCCCGTCGCCGCTGCATCCAGAAAATAGCGGTCATGGGAGATCATGAGGATCCCGCCTTTGTACGAGCGCAGGTAATCTTCGAGCCACTCGAGCATGCCCATGTCGAGGTGGTTCGTCGGTTCGTCTAGGAGAAGGAAATCCGGATGGCGCACGAAGGCGGCGGCAAGGTTGATACGGACCTTCTGCCCGCCGGAGAAGGCGTGGATGTCTCTGTCCCAATCCTCCTGCGTGAAGCCGAGCCCGGTCAGGATCTTTTTCGTCATCGACTCATAATCGTAGCCGCCTAAAAATTCAAATCGCTCTTCCGCCTTGCCATACTGCTCAATGAGCTTCTCATCGTCCTTGTGCTGCTCGAGCTCTTTCGTCAGCGTTTCGATGCGCTCTTTATAAAAGAGGACATCCCGCCACGCCTCCTCCATTTCCTCGCGGATGGTATGGGAGGTGTAATTGAAATCCTGACGGAGGTAGCCGATGATGGCACCGTCACTCGCCTTGACGGAGCCTTTATCGTATTCCTCATCACCACGAATGCATTTCAGGAGCGTCGTCTTGCCCGCGCCATTCGCACCGACCAGACCGATGCGTTCCCCGCTTCGGATGTCAAAGGACACATTTTCAAAGACGGTCTTGATGCCGAAGGATTTCGACAGACCGTTGATACGTAGAATTGCCATGTTTTTGCTCCAATATATGATGTAAGGATAAGGATCGAGGTGTATGGTTCAGGGGGCCGCATCGGGACATGCGTCCCTTGCTGTCATTGCCCCAAAGGCGCTGCAGGTTCGGCGGGGCGTTCGGCTCGGCTTTCTCCCATGATCCTGCATCTCACTCGATGACATCCGCCCTGATAAGTATAATGATTTCTGACTCCTCCAGACTTTTCCCATGACTTTGGAAGAGTTTTCCCAGAAGCGGGATGTCTCCTAAAATAGGTACTTTGCGGAAGGTCTTTCCTTCCTCTTTATCGATGAGACCGCCGATAGCCAAGAGCTGCCCGGATGCCAGACGCACCATCGTATTCGCCGAGCGCGTGATGATGCGGTACGCTTTCATCTCAGGGACGAGGTAAGGCGTCGAGACTTCTGCTTCCACATCAGCGGTGATCTCATTGTCCGCACTGATAATGGGGGTATATGTGAGCTTGATGCCGGCGTCCTTGTACTCTGTCGTCGTGGTCTTCACGCCATTTTCCATATGCTCTACGATGACCGGGATGCGGCTCCCGATCAGGATGTCGGCTTTTCTGCCATTCATCGTGACGACGTGCGGCTTGGCCAGTACTTTTGCCTTGCCTTTGGTGACCAGCGCATTCAGATTTGCTTGGAAGAAGAAGGTGTAGGGATGCCCGCCCGGAGCGCGTCCATAGGAAATTCCGGCGTAGCCGTCAGGGATCGTGACGTCCCAGCCGCTTTTTTCAATGTTTCGGATCTTGGGATTTCCATCACTGTCGTACTTGATATTTCCATCTTCTCCCATCACATAATGCTGCTCCGTCCAGCTGTCACGGTCATAGTCCGCACTACCGGTGAGGCTTTTGAAATTCCAGTCCAGCCCCAGCTCTTTGGCCGAGCTTTTATTGACTGCGATGACTTCTGCCTCCACCTTGACCTGCTTTTCGGGAATATCCATGCCCCGAAGGAGCGACTCCACCTGCATCAGCTCGGCCGGCGTCCCACTCACAAGCACGGTATTGGCCGACTGGTTATAAGACACCTTGCCCTTGGACACCATATCCGTCAGGCTTTCAGCAGCTTCTTTGGCATTCGCATAAGAAAGACGGTAGGATTTCGCAAAGATGCCGGACTCTTTCTCCGATACTGCGGAAAAAATAATGAGCGTCGTCCCCTCTTTCCGTCCGGCGAGTCCGCAGGCCGCCATGATGGATGTCATCGCTTCTTCCGGCGTCACATCATCCAGACTGGCCGTGACCCGCTCCTTCACATGAGAAGAGAAAATGACATTCTCTCCCGTCATCTCCGCGAGTCCCCGCAGTACCTCCGCCACAGGAGCGTCGCTCACATGCAGGCTGACCTTCTTCTCCTCCGGGGCTGGCGCCACCCGTACAATGGCCTCATCCGGCTTTTTCTCCGGCATCCGGAGATCGCGGGAGGAAAGCTCTTCGGCCATCGTCTCATGTGCGCTGGTGTCCAGATCCAGCGCTTGGGCAGAAATACCTGTGCAAAGCAAAAAGGCACAGCAAAAAACAGCACCCGCCGTTCTTATCAGCGGGTGCTGATCGTTAAAACGCCGGAAGCGCTGGCGAGTGTGACTGTCTTTCCCTGTATACTGGAAACATTCCATAGTCCTGCCTGCTCTCCTTCTTTGACCGTATACGTCACCCCATGAACCTCTATGACTGCTCGCTTCTCACTGCCAAATGACATGACGCCCATGAGACGAGGCACATCAGAGGCATACGGCCTATTCTCTTTTGCTGCTCCGGCAGAGGAATGCGCCATGCGAGGCGCTACCGCAGGCAAGGATGTACCTGCGGTTTCTACAGGTATCGCCTTTTCTGTCATCGCCTCCATGTGAAAGGGATCAGCAAGCGGCTTTCCCCTGACATAGGATGACGCATCATAGACGCGGCGACTTTCTTCCTGCGAAAGCGCCGAAAAGGAAGAAGACCCCTCTGAAGCAGTCACGGAAGGCATCGCCTTTGGCTTCTCAGGAAACAGTTTCGATGCCGTCCCCACGCCCAGCGCACCCCAGAGGATCAGAAGTACCACACTGGCAAGCCCCAGCGGCAGTGCCCATTTCTTTCTGGCCTCCATGGTGACCTCCAAATATAAGTGACTGGTGACTGGTCACTAGTCACTAGCTACTAGAACCTGAAGTCCTTCGGCATCAGCATGAACTGGGTTTCTTTTTCGATATCATCGTAGCTGATCCATGCATAGAAAGAATGCATGTCGCGATAGTAAGTCCAGCAGCGATGGTTCAGGCGGCCATACTTGGTATCGACCGTCCAAGCCAGACTAAAAGCATCATTCTTCGTCGGCTGCACGCGCACGCCAAAGTCGAGTGGCTTATCACTGGTGTACGAGTCATAGCGATACGGCGTAAAGCCATTGATTTCACGATCCGTATAATAGATCCAGCTCTGCACGCTGCGGTAACCGCCGGAAAGCCCCAGACTGTAATAGGTGTTTTTACGGATGTTCCCGCCGTTATAGCTGTAGTAGTCTCTCATATAGCCGGCGCGCCATGAAAAGCGCATGAATTTCCCGAGCTTCCATGGATCACTGGAAAGGTAAACGTCATAGCTCTTATGCTGTCCTTTGACCCCGTCTTCTTCCCAGTAACCGATTTCCCCCTTCGCGCCCACGTAGAAGCGGGAACCACCGAGGTAAAAATGCTTCGAGTCAAATTCCAGCGACGGCCGTTTCTTGACCCAGATACCGCCGTCATCATTCGTGCTGCTTTCCTCTTCGGCATAGTGGAAATTCAAGCCGCCAACCGGCGTCTGATAGCGCACACCTACATCCGGTTTGTATCCTGTCTTCGTGTACCAGCGGTTTTTCATGTACGCCGTCAGATTCATATCCGCATCGAGTGGGATCTCGATCCGGTTATGCAGTCCGAAGCCATTATCACTGTCAAACACCGGACGTGGAATCAATGTGAACGGGCTGCCCCGCTTCTTCTGAAGGGAACCCTTGTACGTCGAAAGCGTCACAAGGACCGTATTCTTCGCCATGAGTCTCACATTATGCGCGATATACTTATCCCCCGGATAAATATCGATGGAGTCCGCTTCGATGCGATAATCCGGCACCTTCGCCACCGCATGCTTCGTCGTGAAGTAGCCATGCTCGATCACTATGTGATTGGCATTCTTGTCATATGTACCGCTTTCGCCCTGAAAATAGTACGTCCCGCTGTCCCAGCCGGACACCTTTTCGAAATGTCCGACAGCGGCCTTCGCGTCATAGTCAGCGCGCGCCGCCTTGAGATCCGTCGTCGGATTCTTCCAGACAAGCTCCCCCGGGACGACATACTTTTGAGAGATCGTATTTCCATAAACATACTCAGTCTGGTAGGTATCCATCATGTGCTTGATCTCTACGCGCCCGAAAGCTGCCACTTCTCCCGTGGTATCATTGTAGCGCATTTTATCAGCCACAACCGTAGCCGGATGCTCTTTGGAAATCCCGGTATCCGCCGTTTCCTTATTCTTTTTCTTATCTTTATCCTTTTGGGCCGTTTCCCGTGTCTCCTCCCCCTCATAGGAAGGACGCAGTACACCATCACTAACGGAATACTCCACAGGGGTGGTATCCTCTGACGGCAGCCTTGGGGAAACAGGTGCCTCCGCCGCTTCCACCGCCAGCGAAGGCAGCAGAAGGGCAGAAAGAAACACCGCCTTTTTCCAGTTTGTATTACTCATTTCTCATGATTACGACAGAAGCTGCCTCATTATTGGTCTTGGCGGAGTCTGCCGTTTCCTTTACTGTAGAATCCTTTTCACGAGCTGCTTCCAGCTCCGCTTTCGCACTGTCGCTGATTTCTGCCTTAGGCGCAGGAGATGCGGTCTCCGTCACAGCCGTCGCTGCTACCTGATTATCCTCTGCCGCAGCTATGCTGGCAGCAGAAGCCGTGCGCGCGACATGCTTACGAAGGACAATGTGCGGCGCCCCTTCACGGAGCACCAGCCCCTTCGTCGTGACAGGCTGTGCCGTCTGGATATAGAGCTCGCTGCCAGCAGGAAGCACAGCATTCTTACCTTTGACGAAAAGCCCGCCCACAAGACCGATCGGTCCCAGAGCCAGCGCACCAATGGTGGACGCACCGACAGCCGCTGCTTCCATCTTCAGCTTTTCCTTGGCCTCCGGTCCCAGCACAGTCGGGATCGCTTCGTCATCCACAGAGAATACCTGATCGAAGGAGACATCGACCTTGCCGCTGCGACCAAAGCTTTTCGGGCGGCTGACTTCCGTCACCACGCCACGGCCCTGTGTGCCGCGCGGCAATACCAGCACATCGCCGACCAGCACATCTTCCTGTACCGTGAAGGAGACCGGATCTCCGACCTGGCTCGTCTTGCTGCCCACATCATCATTCAGTGCCACTTTGAAAACCGTATCCGCCGGCAGCTCGACCGTCTTCATTTCATAATGCTGGTCTCCATAGACTGCCTGCTCCAGGCTCTGCATACGTTCATCCAAAGCCCCCTTCTTCGCTTCGCCCAACACCGCTTTTTCCAGATTATCCATGCGGACCGTCAGATTATCCGTGCTGATCTCATCCGTCAGATAGTATTCCATCGCATTCATGCGGTTCGAAATCGCCGGAGTGCGATCGTTGTCATTTCTCACCACATCCGCATACAGATTGTCGATACGGTTGTCAAGCCCGCTCGCCGATGTATTCCCCACGCCGTAGATCACATTATCGGCCTGATCCGCACGGCCGATGAGAGACCCGCTCTGCACCGAACCATAGAGGACTTCATCTACACGGTCGATCTTTTCCGCCAGCGTTGCCACATCCTCTGCCATGACAGGCATCGCCATCAATGCAGCCAATCCTGCTGCCAGTAATGCTTTTCTCATATATTCCTCCGAAAATAATCAAATAGTAAAAGTTCATGGTTCAGGTGACCGCCTCTTCTTATGAAGGCCGGGCTATATCCGAAGGACTATGCAAAAACAGGTCCTCCCATCCATAAGCCGCTTGGTCTCCCGGTCTTTTCCAGCACCCATCACACCCGAACATCGATCACTGCCGACACGCCAACGCCCTGCACACGGGAGAACGAGGTCGGATTCACACTATCCATCGGGATGAGCCCCTTGATACGGAACAGCTTGTCATTCCAGCTGATCTCCAGCTGCCCGACCGCCTTCACCTTCTCTACCTGATCAGCATCGCCGATGACCTGCGCGGCCCCGATATATCCTTTATTTCCAATGCTGACGATCGGCACCACCTTCGTGGCGTAATTCGTGCCGGTGCCTTCTTTCATCATGACCGAATTGATCGCGCTATTGATAGAAGCGCCATATTTATCGACCAGTATCGCAATACCGCCGACCTTGACCACACCGCCAAGGACACTGCCCAGATTGAAAGCCGATACCTGCGTCAATGCGCCTGCACCGATCATCGCCGCCGCCAGTGCACAGACCACCAGTCTTTTCATTTTCATCATCATGCCCTCCTTATAGGAAATCAGTTTCACTACAGAAGTTGAACTGCGAGTACCAGACACTCTCTCAAAATCTTCTCTGACATAGCGTCCCGGATACCACAAAGCCATACTCTCTCAGCCTACAGTTATTTATTATTATACCGTCTTAGAGCGGGTTTGTGCAATAAAAAAGCGCGATTTCAGTCATCGCGTTTTCTTGAATATTAAACCGCATCCCTTCCGCCAATCGCAGTAAGATAATGTATTCAGATGATCTACGTCCAGACATGTACTATCGATAAGATATCGTTGCGGATATCTGATCGAGGGGATACACTTTTTCATTCGTCCATTCAATGTAGATGTCCAAGCACAATCCACCTTGCTTCCCAAGTTTGGGATCCCTGCATGATATCCTGCCACACAAAAGGCATCTATCAGTTGCAGCCAGCCTATATGACCATTTTCAAAAAAGACTTCGCGCATGTGCAAATCACTTTTGCCCACGCCTCCGTCTTCTGCCATCATTGATAAAAACAATACCTACGGCGACTTCCTCGTCATTTCTTTTTTCCAGCGGACGGTGAACTCAAAGAGCCCCGTGCGTGTATTCTTTTTCCGACTCTTCAGCTCCGTGAGGCCGCCCCACGCCCGCGTGAGATGACTAGTAAAATTCGAAAGATCGGACGCCTTCTGCGATGTCCCTTTCAAAAGGACATCCTCTCCCTCTGCGGAGATCTCCGATAGCACGACACCTTGCGGCATTCCATCAGCAAGCAGTACCAGACGCTGCTCCCAGTGCGGATCTTTGGCCTCCTCTTCCTTTAACATCGCAAGCAGAGCTTCTTCCTCCTCACTCGCCTTTTTCATCTCCGCCCTCTTTACTTTCAATGGCGCCAGCGCCTCATTCTCCGCCAGCTGCGCCTTATCCTCCCGATAAGCCGAAAGAAAGGATGCACAGGAAAAGAGGAAAAAGGCTGCGCTGAGCGCACACGCTCCCTGCGCGATGCGAAGCTTTCGCTTTTCCTCCGTCAGAAAAGGACGCTCTCCCATGAGAAGAGGCAATGCCGTCCCCGCATGACTTACGGCAAGCACCACACGCATGGCATCATCCCAGTATCCGCCTTCCTCCAGATGCTCCGTTTCGAGCGTGACTGCCTTGCTCCCCTCGTCCTCTGTCCCTTCTGCCGCAAGAAGAGTCAGCTCCTTTTCCATGTAATAAAGCCATGCTGTCCGCTCCTCAGTCCCACAGCTCTCCAGCGGAACCATAAAACATGAAAGAGAAGAGAGCCCATACAGATCCATCTGCCGCTCTATGAACAGCGAAGCCTTGCCCTCATCTGCCAGATGCAGGATGCGGCTCTCCCAGAGATCTCCCCTACGGAAAAGAAGCATCGCCGAACGGCGACGCATATATAGGATAAAGTGCGGTCCCTCTTGCAAAGGAATATCCGTCACAGGAAAGGCACGGGTGATGGTAAGCCCCGCCTCATGCGCTCCCATCTCCCAAGCCCCGAGATCCACACGCGGCAATGCATGCAAGAGCGCTTCCCAGCCCTCTTCATCATGAGAGAGCACACGATGCCCCATGGCGATCGCTTCCTCAGTGTGAAAGACGCGATCTGCCTCCCACTCCATCGATTCAGCAAATTCCTCCTCCGTCATCTGCGGATATCTTTTCCTGCTCCATCGAAGCGACTCCGCATTCACCAAAAGCCAGAGCTTCTTACCCCGAAGTCCGGCAGCCTTCAGTGAGAGGAAACACTCTTTCAAATTTGGCGTATCACCATCGTAGTCCGCCTGCCACTGTCCCAGTCGCTTCCCTTCTACCGTCTCCACAGCGCAGAGCTTCCCCGCCAAAGGAAATACGACCGTCCGCACCCGCTTCTTCTGCCACGCCACGACACGCTCTCGGATCCGGTTCATCAGCTCCATAAAGGGTCTCCTTCCTGAATGACGAAATCATTGTATAGCTATACTCTAGCAGGTTCATAGAAATGCAGCAATGGAAAATATGAATTCCCCATCCATACGCCCAATCCGATGAGAGCCCTTCCGCCCTCGCGTATCGTCATCCTGAGCGGACGAAAACGCTCTATGTGTGAAAAACCTCCGCCAGAACAAGTGGGGACTGAGCCGAAGGATCTCATGCCACATATGTGAGACGATCCACTCCCCGCTTATCAAAGGAATGACTGGTGACTGGGAGACTTTATAAGCATTCTCCTCTAGGGAAAGGCTGCGATACGAGATTACCATCTTCTAAAAAAAGGCGGCAAAGCCGCCGCCTCAACCCTGAACCTTGAACCTTGAACCAAATGAAAGCAAAGTAAAAAGAACCAATCCTAGGAGTGACCAGGAAACTTTATCTCAGCTGTCTTTCATACCATAGTCACCCTATCCGCCCCTGCGGGGCACCTTCCCCTAGAGGGGAAGGCTGCGATACGAGATTACCATCTTCTAAAAAGGCGGCGAAGCCGCCTCCATACAACAAAACTCCCTCCACTTCGGTCGGGATGACAGGTGGAAGACGGGTAATCTCACATAGTCTTTCACACCGCTGCGTGGATCCATCCTGCGCCTTTGGCGCGCCCCTTCTCTAAGGGGCTACTCGTATCGTATATAACACAGATAGTTCCAAAACACGCAACGTATCTCCCAGATAAGAGCCCATCCGCCCTCGCGTATCGTCATCCTGAGCGGACGAAAACGCTCTATGTGTGAAAACCTCCAGCCAGAACAAGTGGGGACTGAGCCGAAGGATCTTATGCCACATATGTGAGACGATCCACTCCCCGCTTATCAAAGGAATGACTGGTGACTGTGAGACTTTATAAGCCTTCGCCGCATGGGGAAGGGGGACCGCGTCAGCGGTGGATAGGCTGCTTTCGTTAGCAGCACAAATGCGCCTCTCTTTCCCCTATACTGCCTTCTATCTTTCATACCATGTCTGCCCTATCCGCCCCTGCGGGGCACCTTCCCCTAGAGGGGAAGGCTACGATACGAGAATACCATCTTCTAAAAAAAGGCGGCGAAGCCGCCACGAGAGCCCTGAACCCTGAACCAAATGAAAGCAAGTAAAAAGCACATCCTGACGGATGTGCTTTTAGTTAATCAGCAGCTTCCTATCCTCCCGGGCCGCTTCCAGCCAAGTACTTTCGGCGTTTGTGAGCTTAACTACCGTGTTCGGCATGGGTACGGGTGTATCCTCACAGCTATCGCCACTGAATCGTTGAGAGTGTCTGTTCTCTCAAAACTATATAGAAGAAAAGTTTTCCGAAGGGCTCTCGCCATTCTTGTCGCGCTTGTGAAATTCAAGTTAAGACCTCGACCTATTAGTACTGCGTCGCTCCAACCCTTACGGGCCTTCCACTCACAGCCTATCAACCTCATCGTCTTTAAGGGGTCTTACTCATTGCTGATGAGAAGTCTCATCTCGGGACGGGCTTCACGCTTAGATGCTTTCAGCGTTTATCCTTTCCGGATGCGGCTTTCCAGCCGTGCCACTGGCGTGACAACTGGTACACCGTTGATCCGTCCACTCCGGTCCTCTCGTACTAGGAGCAGCCTCCCTCAAACTTCTTGCGCCCGCGATGGATATGAACCAAACTGTCTCACGACGTTTTGAACCCAGCTCGCGTACCACTTTAATGGGCGAACAGCCCAACCCTTGGAACCTACTCCAGCTCCAGGATGTGATGAGCCGACATCGAGGTGCCAAACCTCCCCGTCGATATGAACTCTTGGGAGAGATTAGCCTGTTATCCCCAGGGTAGCTTTTATCCGTTGAGCGATGGCCTTTCCACACAGTACCACCGGATCACTAAGCCCGACTTTCGTCTCTGCTCGACTTGTCTGTCTCGCAGTCAAGCTCCCTTCTGCCTTTGCACTCTTCGGTCGGTTTCTGTCCGACCTGAGGGAACCTTTGGGCGCCTCCGTTACTCTTTCGGAGGCGACCGCCCCAGTCAAACCGCCTACCTGAGATGGTCCACGAGGTTGTTAGCCTCCGTGTTAGAATCTCAGCAATACAAGGGTGGTATCCCAACATCGACTCGGTATAAGCCAAAGCCCATACTTCAAAGTCTCCCACCTATCCTGTGCATGCATCACCGAGATTCAATCTCAAGCTGCAGTGAAGCTCCATGGGGTCTTTCTGTCCAGTCGCGGGTAACCTGCATCTTCACAGGTATTTCAATTTCACCGGGCCCCTCGTTGAGACAGTGCCCAAATCATTACGCCTTTCATGCGGGTCGGAACTTACCCGACAAGGAATTTCGCTACCTTAGGACCGTTATAGTTACGGCCGCCGTTCACTGGGGCTTCAGTTCAATGCTTCGATTGCTCTGACATCTCTCCTTAACCTTCCAGCACCGGGCAGGCGTCAGCACCTATACTTCAGCTTTCGCTTTCGCAGGCACCTGTGTTTTTGGTAAACAGTTGCTTGGGCCTCTTTTCTGCCACCTTGTTCTGTTCCAGGGGTTTCTCCCTTTCGCTTACTTAAGGTCATCCTTCTCCCTAAGTTACGGATGCAATTTGCCGAGTTCCTTAACGAGGGTTTTCCCGCGCACCTTAGGATTCTCTCCCCGCCTACCTGTGTCGGTTTACGGTACGGGCGGATACTTTCTCACTAGAAGTTTTTCTTGGCAGTGTAGGATCTATGAGTTCGTCATACTTTCGTATAACTCCCCATCGTGTCTCTGCTTTCAGAATCAGGGATTTGCCTCCGATTCAACATACGCACTTGGACGCGCTCTTCCAGTCGCGCGATCATATGCCTTTCTGCGTCGCTCCATCGCTCAAACGATTGTATCCGGTACAGGAATTTCAACCTGTTGTCCATCGCCTATGCGTCTCCGCCTCGGCTTAGGTCCCGACTTACCCTGAGACGACGATCGTTGCTCAGGAACCCTCGGGCTTTCGGTGGAAAGGATTCTCACCTTTCTTTTCGATACTCATACCGGCATTCTCACTTCTTAACGGTCCACATGTCCTTTCGGTCATGCTTCTTCCTGTTAAGAACGCTCCCCTACCCATTGACATTGTCAATGCCATAGCTTCGGTTCCGTGCTTGAGCCCCGGACATTTTCGGCGCAGCGTCTCTCGACCAGTGAGCTATTACGCACTCTTTAAATGGTGGCTGCTTCTGAGCCAACATCCTGGTTGTTTATGAAACGCCACATCCTTCGCCACTTAGCACGGCATTTGGGACCTTAGCTGATGATCTGGGCTGTTTCCCTTTTGACCACGGCCCTTATAAGTCGTAGTCTGACTCCCGAGTATAATTGCAGCCATTCGTAGTTTGACTGGGTTTGGTAGCCGGGTAGGCCCCTCTCCTGATCAGTGCTCTACCGCCTGCAATCTCTACCTCGAGGCTAGCCCTAAAGCTATTTCGGGGAGAACCAGCTATCTCCACGTTCGATTGGAATTTCACCCCTACCCACACCTCATCCTAACCCTTTTCAACGGATATAGGTTCGGCCCTCCACACATTTTTACCTGTGCTTCAGCCTGGACATGGGTAGATCACTGTGGTTTCGGGTCTATGCAATCCAACTTGTCGCCCTATTAAGACTCGCTTTCGCTTCGGCTCCGCATTTCCTGCTTAACCTTGCTGGACCTCATAACTCGCCGGTTCATTCTTCAATAGGCACGCCGTTGACCTTATTATTAAGCGGTCTTCGACTGCTTGTAAACATACGGTTTCAGGTTCTATTTCATTCCCCTCCCGGGGTGCTTTTCACCTTTCCCTCATGGTACTATGCGCTATCGGTCGATATCTGTGTTTTGCCTTGGAGGGTGGTCCCCCCGGCTTCCCACGGGGTTTCTCGTGTCCCGCGGTACTCTGGTGCTGCCTGTCCCTTTTCCATTTTCGCTTACATGGCTTTCACATTCTTCGGCATTCCTTCCCAGGAATTTCGGCTAATGGCCCGGTTCGTATGGCAGTCCTCAACCCCGGCAAAGTTTCCTTCACCGGTTTGGGCTTGTGCCCCGTTCGCTCGCCGCTACTTGGGGTATCTCGTTTGATTACTCTTCCTCGGGCTACTTAGATGTTTCAGTTCGCCCGGTTCCCTCCCATATTCGAAGATATGGGTGACAGGGGATAAACCCTGCCGGATTGCTCCATTCGGAGATCTGCGGGTCAATGGTCATTTGCACCTCTCCGCAGCTTTTCGCAGCTTGTCGCGTCCTTCATCGGCAGATATCGCCAAGGCATCCACCGTATGCTCTTACTATCTTAGCTTGTGTAAGATTCACACCTTGACCTTCTTGGCTTTCAAGATTTCTCTTGATCTTTTGAGTTTCCTTCGGTACGTCGGAAAAATTCATGTTTATGAAATTTTCTTTCGTATCTTTTCTTCTATACAGTTTTCAAAGAGCAGGCATCTCGTATGGAGATGTTTTCCTGATTGGGTATCAGGATGGTGGAGATGAGGAGAATCGAACTCCTGACCCTCTGCTTGCAAGGCAGATGCTCTCCCAGCTGAGCTACACCCCCATAGTGGGTTCCATGCTTTGAAGGTCTTGATTCTTTGGAATGCTTTCCTTCTCTTATGGGTTCCTATTCTTTTTTGTTTTCTCTTTGTCTGTTTGATGTGATCTCTGAGTAAGAGAAAATGTGGTGGGCCTAACTAGACTTGAACTAGTGACCTCACGCTTATCAGGCGTGCGCTCTAACCAGCTGAGCT
>ULSB01037033.1_pt1 | contig 14063 bp, 4 predicted proteins | sample 1955741 | NCBI WGS metagenome assembly ULSB01 (sample SAMEA4835691, study PRJEB28245) | human gut metagenome | biome: gut microbiome; material: fecal sample | place: Denmark | collected 2008
AAACCCTTCAACCGATCTTCATGATCTTTCGACACAAAGGAGGACCATCTTATGAATAAAATCTACAAAGTCGTCTGGAATGCCACGCGTGGCTGCTATGTGGTCGCTTCGGAGCTGGTGAAGACGCACCGGGGGAAGAAGAGCGTGCGCCGCGGCGGGAGCATCCTCTCCCGCGCAGGGACGGCACTGCTCCTTGCTATCGCAGGCTGGGGCGCGGCTTGCAATTTCATTTACGCAGATGTCAACGTGGCGGATCCGGCGCACACTGGCAAGGTGGATAAGCCCCCGCTCGCAGGCGGCGGCACGCAGTATGACATCTACAACCAGCAGGTCAACAATGGCAGTGCCCTGAACAAGTTCACGGATTTCGGTATCGGACAGAAGGACGTGGCGAATCTCCAGCTCGGCTCCTCGGTCGATCGCCAGATCAACCTAGTCAAGAACCGCATCAACATTGATGGCGTGGTGAATGCGATCAAGGATAATAAGATCGGCGGGGACGTGTATTTCTTCTCGAATGCAGGCATTATGGTCGGCAAGACTGGCGTATTCAATGTGGGACGGCTGACGCTGGGGACGAATGCGGCGTATGGCGAAGCGCTGTACAATGGCGGGATGGAGAAGCATTTGGCGCAGTCCGCTACGGCGCAGGCGAAGGCTGTCGCCGGCGGCAGTGACATCACGCTTCAGGGGAAGGTCTATGCCCAAGGCGATGTGATCGTGGGCGCAGGCGATGTATCTCTGAACGGTGCGGTTGTACGCACGCATGTGGATAATGCAGGCACTTACGCAGCGCAGAAAACCGCCGATGAATATAGAAATCAGCTGGTGAATATCAATACCCCGTCGGCTACGGTCGCCACTACTCTCGGCAAGGGCGATGTCGCACTGGCGGCTGTCGGTGTACCGTCGGAAGCGAAATCCTTCGAGACCAAGGGTGCGATCGTCATTGACAAGGCATACATTGACGCGGCAGGCGGTGACACGTCGGTCATCGCCAGCGCGGAACGGAATGGCGGGAATCTCATGGGCAGCCAGGCTTCGGCGTCGGTCGATATTTCGAATGCCACCATCAAAGGGCAGCATGTAGGCATTGCGGCGAAGACGGAAGTCAGCGGCAAGGTCGGCTCGGCGGATGCGTATAAAACAGCTGCGGAAGAGGATGGTATCCTCGGACTGCTCCATGCGACCTTTGATGAACAGGTGGGAAATCTGGCGTCTGTCGTGAAGACGGGCGCAGACTCTCTCGTGACGGTCAAGGATTCGCAGCTCACCGCGGCGGAAGACCTTACGATTTCCTCGAAGGTAAAGTCGGAAATTGGCAGTGAGACGGGCGGCGCTCTCGGCGTCGGGATCAATGTCGGCATCGCGGACGTTTCCTCGAAAGTAGAGATCCAGGGGACAAGTGCGCTCACGGCAGGGAAGGATCTCGCGATTTCTGCGGAAGGCAGTAACGCTATCGATCTCCAGCGGCAGGGCAGCGCGGAAGATCTTCCCATCGCGATCGATCTTGGCTGGGCGGAAGCGAAGACAGATGCATCCGTCAATGTAGAGAAAGAGGCGACGCTGAAGGCGAAAGAAAATGTAGACGTATCGGCGAAGGCAGAGAGAAATCTCTCCGTCGAGGTCGAGAACAGCAGCGGCGACGGCACGCTGGGCCTCGCGGTCGGCGTCATCCAGTCCGAGACGAAGGCAACGGCCGATGTGCAGGGCAAAGTCTATGCAAATGGCAAGGTCAGTGTCAGTGCAGAGAATACGGTATCGGACGAAGATGGGAAGTATGATCCCGATACGCTCCACATCACGAGCGAGAGCGAAAGCGATGATGGCACCAGCTCGGATCCCATTCACGACATCGTGGACGTAGCGATGACCAAGGGCAAGGGCAACCAGCTCATGGCGGGCATCAAGAAGCTTTGGGGTGATAAGTCGACGGAGAAGAAGGCGGCAGACGCCGGGACGACCGCGGCTGACCAGATCGCGGCGACGAGCGCGGGCGGCGGCCTCGGGCTCAATGCTGCGACGGCTTTCCTCTTCAGTGACAACAGCGCGAAGGCGTCCCTTTCGGGTGAAGTGCGCGGCTATGATGGAGCAAGCGGTGCGGGCGCAGTCGATGTACACGCGGAGACCTTGTCGCGGACGAAGGTGAAGGCAGGTGTCAGCCAGGGTGCGGACAAGAGCGCCGGCATCGCGGCGGCGGTGAACTACGTCGACCAGAATGACAAGGCCGAAGCCGAACTCGCGGGTAACATCAAGTCCAAGGGCGATGTGAAGGTCAGCGCGGAAACGAAGCGCCCCTGGCAGTCGAACCTTGAAGGCTTCGGTGAAAATCTTGCGGATGACTTGGCAACCATTTTCGACCCGAATAATGGTTTTGAACTGTCGTGCCTGACCGACTCTTGGACGCAGACGGTCGGCGCGGGCGAGAAAGTCTCCGGCGCAGCGGCGCTGAATATCATGGAATACAACCACACCGCGAAAGCAACGGTGAAGAAGGATACGAAGGTAGACATCGATAATGGCAATCTCGATGTCAGCGCGAAGAATGATATCCACACTGTGAATTTCAGCGGCGACATCAAAGCGCCGATCGGCGACCAGCCGGGGAGCCTCGATTTTGGGAAGACATTGGAGGAAGTCCTTTCTCCGGCAGCGGGAAAGCCGCATTGGGCGGCGCGGCGCTTACCGTGCATCAGAAGAATACCGCCGAAGCCACCGTGGAAGATGGAGTGACTGTGACGAAGGCGAAGGATGTCAGCGTCACGGCGGAAAACAAAGGCTCGAATCTTTCCATGGCGGCTGCGGGCGGCAAGGGGCAGACCGTTGCCATCGACGGGACAGTCAATGTCAACCGTTTCGAAAACACCACCAAAGCCACGGTCGGCAAAGCGACCATCAACGCAGACGGTGACGTCAGCGTCAGTGCTGAGGACAATAGCAAGACCATCAACATCGGCGGTGCGATCGCTGTCTCCGAACAGGCAGGCATCGGCGCCACCGTCGCATACAACCACATCGACCGCCAGACAGAAGCATCGCTCCAGGGGAAGGTCACTTCTACGAAAGACGTCTCCGTCACCGCCAAGAACACCGGCGCGATCTACGCCATGTCCGCAGCCGGCGGTGTCACCATGGATAGCACCGAGGCGAACGGCGCAGGCAGTACCGGTCTGAAAGCACAGGAAGGTGAGGACAGCCAGAGCGCCTCTTCGATCGGCGAACTGGCAGAAAAACTGCTGAACGCAGGCAAGTCGGACAAAGATAAGAAAGAGATCCAGAAAGGCGACTCCGCACTGGACACCATCGCAGGAAAAGATGCGTCCATGGGTGAGAACGTTGGCACCGCAAAGGGCGGCTTTGCCGCGGCGGCGAATGTCTCCGTGAATCGTATCACCGATACGGCGAAGGCGTATACGAAAGGAAATATGGTCACTGCCGATGCGCTCGCCATCCGTTCCGGCAATGACAGTAAGATCACGACAGGCGCGGGTGCGATCGCCCTCGGCCTCTCGCAGAACAGCAGTGCCATCGCAGGGAGCTTCATGTACAACGCCATCACGGACAAGAATGAAGCCTATGCCGAAGATGCAGTGCTGACGCTCCAAGGCAGCGAGAAGGAAGACGCTTCCCTCACTGTCGAAGCGGACAACGCGGCGAAGATCACAAATATCGCAGCGAGCGGCAGTGGTGCGGCAAAGGGCAGCGCCATCGCGGGCCAGATCAGTCTGAACTGGGTGGATAATGAAACCGACGCCCATGTGAAGGGCGGCCGTCTCACTGCGGATGAAGCGGCGACCATCGCGGCCAAAGACCGCGGCACCATCGACTCCTACACGGGCGCGGTGGCGATTTCCGCTGGCAATAATGGAGCGGCGGTGGGGGCGTCCATCGCAGCAAACCTCATCGAAGGGGAAACCACCTCTTCGCTCGAAGATACCACAGTGAACAGCGGCGGCGCCCTCTCCGTCACCGCGGATGAGACCAGCCAGATCCAGTCCATCGTGGCGGCCTTCTCGGCGAGCGGGAACTGGATCCACACGAAGACGGATGCCCATATTTCCAATGACAATACCATGAAGACAGGGGCGCTCTCCGTCCTGGCGAAGAATGGAAGCAATGCGACACTCGGCGTCGGTAGTGCGGCTGTCGGAGGAAACTCCGCCGGCGCATCCATCGGCGTTATGGTGAACCAGTCGGAAGTCGCAGCTACGCTTACCGGCGATAAAGATAAAAATCATACCATCACCGCGGACGGCATCACTGTACAGGCGGATAATGCGTACAATGGCGTGGCTTCGGATACAGATGATAAGACTGCTAGGACCGTCGCTGTCGGCTTCGCTGGGGCACCTCGCAGTTCGCGGGCTCCGGCTCTGTCACGGTGAATGTCATCGACCAGAAGACCGATGCGACTATCGGCAAGGGCAAGTACGATGCAGGGCGGAAGGCGGCTCAGGTAGGTGCGACAAGCACCGCGAAGCTCTTCGGCCTCGCGGGCGGCGCGTCCCTCTCCGCGGGAAGCGGCATTGGCGCAGCTGTCGACGTCCAGACCTACAACGGTCACACCTATGCAGGCATCGTCGACGGTGCGTCCCTGAAAAATGCGTCCTCCGTCACCGTGAATGCGGACTCGAAAGAACACCTGACCTCTGTCGCAGCGACCCTCGCCGGCGGAGCCGGTACTTTCGCAGGGGCAGGGGCAGCTGGCGCACACTCCGTCTCGACCGATACGAAAGCGTATTTGGGCCAGAGTGAAGTGACGGAGGCCGGTGATGTCTCTGTCACCGCCAAGGATGAAACGGAACTGAAAACCGTCGCAGGCAGTGGTGCTGCCAGCGGAAATACCGGTGTCGGTCTCACCGCAGCGGTCGAAGTGGTGAACAAAAAAGCCAGTGCGATCGTGGGTGACGATGTGAAAGTGACAGGCAGCAGCCTCACCGTGAAAGCAGAAAACACCAGCAGCAGCGTGACCAGTGCTGCCGGTCTCGGTGCCGGCGGTACGGCAGGTCTTGCCGGAGCGGCATCGGAAACCTTCATGAAGCAGGAAACCGATGCACATGTCGGCAAGAATGCGAAAGTTACCGTCAAGAAGGGCGCGGAGATTCTTGCCGATTCGAAGTTTACGCAGGGCGCGGCGGCGGGCAGCGTCGGTGCGGCGGGAACGGTCGGCATGGGGCTCACGAATTCCACGGTTTCCTTCACGGGAGACACCGCCGCTTATGCGGATGAGAACGCGGTTATCGATGGCGGGGAAAAAGTCAATATTTCCGCAACCCAGCTGACGAAGGTAGACTATGGCACGGTCGCGGGCGCGGTGGGCGGCACGGCGTCTCTCTCCGGCACCGTGGGTGTCAATGCGCTGAAGACGACCACGAAAGCCTATGCAGCAGGCAGCAGCCAGCTCTCGGCGAAGACAGCAAACGCAGAAGGGATCGCGGTCACGGCCAGCGATGAGACAACGCTCAAAGGTGACAATGGCGGCGTGTCCATCGGCATTTCCGGTGGAAGCGCGGGTGCAGCCATCGGCGTGACGAATATTTCCAAAGATACAGAAGCCTTCCTGGGCGGAAGAGCCGCTATTGATACCGCGGGGAAGACGAAGATTTCCGCGAAGAATCAGGAAAGCTTCGTGAATGTCACCGTGCAGGCTGCCGGCGGGCTCTATGCCGGCCTTGCGGGCGCAGTGAATGTGACGAATCTCTCCGCTGTCACCAAGGCGTACACGGGAGATGACGTTTCTTTCAATCAGGCAGATAAAAAAGGCAGCGATGTCACGGTCGAGGCGAAGCACAATATTGACAAGATGACGAGCGCAGGCGCGGCGGTCGGTGCAGGAGCACTGGGGGCGGCGGTAGATATCGGTACGATTCGCACGCAGACGAATGCGTTCCTGGGGGAAAATAACAAGCTCCACACGGATGGCGCGCTGGTGATCGATGCGGCGGATCACATGGAAGACATTTCCACGAATGCCATCGCGGCAGCCGTGGGTGGATTCGGTGTCGCAGGCAGCGTCTCGGTGTACAACTTCGGCAGTATCATGAGTGACAGCGATATTGCCATGCTCTCGGGCAAGACCAGCAAGGATGGCGGCGAAAGCTCCATGGACGACTGGGTGAATGGCGAAATCAACAAGTCCCAGACGGGCAATGCCATGGGTGTGTACCAGACAGATGCGCTTACGGATGTGAAAAATAAACTGGAAACGAAATTCCAAAGCGAGACGCCGGATATGGGTGAGAAAGGGACGCTCGCCCAGATCGGGAACGGCAGCACTGTCACGGCAGACAACGTCCGGATCAAGGCGGATGATAAGCTCTCCGTCTCGAACCTCATGGGCAATGTCAGCGCAGGCGGCAGCGCGGCGGGCATCTCGGTCAATGTCGTCCGCACGGATACCTTGACGCAGGCGAAGACGGGAGAGAACTCTTCTATCCGGTCGGTGGGAGATGTCCAGATTTCTGCGGGCTCTGACCATCAGATGAAAAGTGACATCGTCGGCGCGTCCCTCTCCGGCGGTATCTCCGCTCAGGGGACGGAAGAGACCTGGATGGACAAGAGCATAGAGCATCGTCCGCGCGCTGGCGGGGACGGGATCGTCCATCACGTCCGGCGGACAGACGGCTATTACCTCGAGCAATGTACGAAGCCTCGATGCGAAGCTCACGGGCGCATCGGTTGCGCTGTCGGGCGCTCTGAATGGCGCGGTTATCACGGCAGATGTCAGCGGCTCTTCGGAAGCAGGCACGGGGAATGGTGCGTCCATCGACGCAGAGGAAGAGGCGAAGATCGAGGCGGAAGCGGATACGAAGCTCTCCCGAAAGCACTCGGTGCGGCACTTGGCACCTATGCCGGAACCGGCACGGGCGTGGCGTTTTCTTCGGAGGTGGCAGCGAAGGCAGATGTAGGAAATCAGACCGCCATTCATGGGAAGAACACTTCCATCACAGCGAAGAATACCCCTACCCTGGAGGCGCGGGCGGTTTCTGCCGGCCTTGGCATCGCAGGCGTCGGTAGCACCGTATCTGAAGCGCATTCGAAGGACAAGGCACTGGTTCGTGTCGGCGGTGGGGCGAAGCTCTCGGCGGATGAAGCGCTCAGGATCCGGGCACTCATGGAAAAACCGGCGGACGCAAAGGATTACAATGCGTACGCGCAGGCCATCGCTGGCGCGGGTGGTGTCGTTTCCGGTGCGGTCGGTCTGGCTTTTGTCGATATGGCGCAGGAAACGAAAGTTTCCATCGAGGCTTCTTCCGCGATGATAGCGAAGAAGGCCACCATCGTAGCGGAGCATAGCGATACAGAAAATGTCGAAATGGACTCTGTCAGCGCGGGTGGTGTCAGCGGTACGGGCGGCGAGACGAAAGTCAAGGTTGTCTCGGATGCAGGTGTCAGTGTAGGACAGGGCAGCACCATCACGACAGCGGAAGAGTCGGCTATCCGCGCAGAAAATGTCACCGAAAAGGCATGGCGGGATGGTAGCAGCAAGAAGAACGTCAGCAGCATCGGTGCAGCGCTTGCGAGCGGGAATGGCGTCGTGAATGAGACATCCATCACGCACGTGACGACGGTCGATCTGGATGCGGTCACCATTAAGGCGAATGCGTCTGACCTCACCGTGGAAGAAAAGGCAGCAGGAAAGACGCTCTACGATAAGAATGCCATCGCGATCGATGCGGCGAGCCGCGTGATTTCCAAAGACAGAAGCACGCTTTCCACGGGCGCAGCCGTCGGCGCGGCGCATGTGAAGAATACAAATAGCGTCGCCGCGACGACCACGGCGCATGTCAGAGAAGGCAGCCAGCTTCTGGAGGGCGAGACAGAGAAAGCAAAAGAGAAGGACAAGACCGCGTCTTACACAGGGGCAGCCCAGAGCCCGTACAGCAGCGCGTATAAAGGCGGATCCATCGCGGTCGGCACGAGAAATGATGCCGAGCTTGACAGTGATACGCTGGTCGATGTCTACGGCGCGGCGGGCTATGCCGGTTCGGAGAACCGGGTCACTTACACGGGTCTGTCGAACACATCGTTTGCTGGCAGCGCGGAAACGGCGAAGGGCGATATTTCCGCCATGGCTGGACGCGACAGCCGGGGCGAGACAGGCACCATCCGTACCAGTGCGCACAGCGACATCCTGAATGCGACGGCAATCCCGATTTCCATCAAGAAGGATCCTGTCGCGAAGATTGACAGCCGTGCATCGCTTACCGTGGATGCGGCGGCGAATATGCGAAGCGACCGCGATATCCACATGAAAGCGAAAGCGGGCAGCCTCACGGCGCTCGGTTCGGGCGAAGTGAAGGACTGGGTGAACAAAGTGGCGGATGCGCTCGGGGCAGACGGCAGCTCCATCGGTCGCAAGGAAATCTCCTCGTCGGCAGATGTCACTATGGACGGCAAGGCCGAGACGGGCATTCATAGAAACAAGTCCATCACAATCGGCGGACAGGACAAGCAGGGCAGCTGGGAGACGACGGTCAAGAGTGATGGCGATATTTCCTATATCTATGGTGGTGGCACTACCATCGTAGGGAAGGAGCTCTCCGAGCGCCTCGCCGCCCTTCGCGAGAAGCTCGCTGACTTCGGCGCGGATGATTCCACCAAAGCTGCGTATGAGGCAGAGATTCAGTTCCTTGAAGAAAAAATGGCTGCGTAGGGGCTGGGATATTTCGAGACCGATGACAAAGGAAATAAGCGATTCATCGAGCTCCCCTCGTCGGATACGTCAGAACTCAAGGATGCGAAGAAAGTCCTTGAAAATGCAAAGAGCCAGGACCAGAAGATCACTGACAGCTGTCAGGCAGATCAAAAGAAGCTGGATCAGCAGAAGACGGAGCTCACCGCGCTTGGCACCGAGCATACGAATTATCTCGGATTGCAGTCGTTGGCAGATGCGAAAAAGACAGAAGCCGATACCGCGAAGACCATTATGGAACAGACTGGCAATGCGAAAGATATAGCGGAAGGGAATAAGAACAATGCGTATGCGACGCTCGAGCAGAAGGCGGGAAGTCAAACTGTAGAGACATGCATTCAGACCCATCCTTCGGATGAGAGTGTCAAGTATTACAAAGAATGCAGCAAAGCATACGAGACGGTTGCCCAAACGTACAACACCGCGGCGTCTGCGTACCGTGCGGCTGAGGAAGCAGCGACTAACAGTCAGAAGGCAGCCGATGCCAGCGTGAAGACGTACAGCGATGCGGTCACGAAGTACAATGGAGACTACAGTGATACGATCGATACGGACGTGACGAAGTATGATAGTACGGCCATCGATGCCAAAGGCGAAGTGATCGACCAGAAGAAACAGGCTTCTATCGACTGGCAGAAGCAGGTCGCGGGGAATCAGGAGCTTATCGCAAACCAGATTTCTGCCACGGAGAAATTCTACTCGAATGGCGGCACGGATGCGAATGGCGTCTTCACGAAGGACGGCGCGTCTGTCATCACGGTCGATGGCAATGGCAATCCGGTTCCAGAAGGCACAGAGGGATCGTACTATCTTCTTCACAAAAATGTCTACCAGCAGATGACGCACAATATGAAGATCGATGACATTACGGCGCAGCTTGGTGACATCCTCTTTGAAGGGGACAATGTCTCTGGCAGCGGTACACTCCACGCGGGGGGCGATGCGTCGGTTTCCATCACGAATGCGTCTCCGAATACGCTGACGGTCGGCGATATCCAGGTCGTCGGGCGCGGCGGCATCAATGGCTCCGGGCAGGGCGGCACGATTTTCTATAATGACGTCGAGCTCAAGGGAGATATGAAGGCAGCGATCAAAAAGGGAAATAAGGACAAGAGCATGAATGTCGGTTTTGCTGTCACGACGCGTCAGGATACAGCGGTGCCCTCCATCACGGTGAAGAATACCTTCCAGCCATCGGACTACAAGGATGGCGATATGCCGCACTACGCAGCTTCGACCACGACGCTTGCGGGCTACATTTACAATCCGCGCGGCGCTGTCACCGTGGAGAGCAAGAATGGTGATGTCTACAATGACGGTACTATCTACGCAGGCACGGTCGACATGAAGGTGGAGAATGGCGACTTCATCCAGTCCCTCTCGGACAGGAAGAACAGCATTTTCCATGTCGGCGGCGCGCCACTCGATGATACGGGCAAGCAGAACAGCCAGCTTGGCACCGGCAGCACCGGCATCCTTGCGAATGGCAACATCTTCATTTCTGCTCGCTATGTGAATATTAATTCCAAGATCCAGAGCAGTATCGCAGACTGGGATCTGACGATTCCGAAGAATTGCAGGTTCTACTATGAGGATGTCAACGGAAATAAGACATATGTCCAGTCGAAGAGTGAAGTACCGGCAGGCCGCACCGTTCGCGTCGAAGGCGCAACGGGACGAGCGGCAGAGAAGCTCTCCTATGATTTTGAAACTGATCGCTTCGTCGTAGATGATATCGAAGTCCACGGCGGCAAAGTCTCCATCGTCGGCACTATCATCAATACGACGAATGACAAGTTGAAAGCGCGTATCGAAGCACTTGACGGTTACGGGCAGATTTCCATTCAGAATGACAGCGGCAAGGACATCGAGCTCAAGACGCTCTCCACGGGTGAAGGAACCGAGGGGCGGATCGAAATCACTGACCTCGACCGCGCAAATGGAAAGATTGCCCGCAAGACCACCTACACCCGGGATGGCGGCAAGATCCATATGAGTGTACAGAACTATCAGAATGGTGCGCCTTCCGGCAACGCGCAGGATACGGTACTGACCGCGGGGACGGATGGCACCTATACGCCGGTTGCAGGCTCCTACTACACACTCCAGACCGGGACGGATAGGAGCTATACCACGACTTACGAACTGCACAAGACCAAAGTCGACTGGTGGGGTATCGAGAATAAGACACCGACCGGCCAGGAGGTGCTGGACCAGGGTGGCACTATCACAGACTACCAGCAAGGGTACACCCGCACGCTGAATGGTGGTGCCATCATCACGACGACGAATGATCTCAATGGCGGACCGACCGGCGAGGCGTATAAGACATCGGAGAAGACCATCAATAACAAGACCGAGTCGACCTTTACGCAGAAATCGAAACGCCTCTGGTACACGGTGGGAGTGGCGAAGAAATTTGACTACAAGCTGGTGGAAAAGAAATATGATACCACCATTCACCAGTATTCGCAGAAGGCGGACTACGACATCGGCATCGGCTTCATCGGCGATGAAACCGGTGGCAAGTTCAATGTCAATGGCGGCACGGGAAACGTCATCGTGAATGGGACGATTTCCAATGGCCTTGGTGAAGCGACGCTTTCGGCGGGCGGTATCCAGCAGGGCGCACGCGGTTACATCGATACGAATACGCTCACTATGACGGCGACGACGGGCAGCGCTGGCACGCGGGATGCGGCCATCAAGACGAATGCTATGACCGTCAGCGGCAGCGCGGCGAAAGACTTCGGTGTCAAGGTCGTGAACCATGGTGTCACCGCGGGCAGCATCACCGCAGGTGCGGCTGCGATCCAGGCCGAGGGCGACATCTCGCAGCAGGCCGGGACGAAAGTCCACGCGGGTCGCGTCGAGCTCGTTTCCGGCGGCGCTATCCAGGGCGCAAATGGCAGCTTCCTCATCGAAGCTGGTCAGAGCGAGGGCAAAGACTATGGGCTCAAAGCCAGCGCGGAAGGACATATTTCCATCGAAAATACCAGCGGCGACCTGTACCTTGACAGTGTCATTTCCAAGGAAGGCGATGTCAGCCTGAAGACGAATGGTTCCTTCATCGACAACAACTACACCGATCTCAATGACGAGGATGCTACGGCAAAGCTCCTCGGCTGGGCGAATGCGGCGGTCCTCGAAGGCAGTGAGGCGACCGTCACCAAACAGAAGAGTCGCCTCATCGCCAAAGTCGAAGGCAAGTATAATGAGTTCCAGTCCTTGCGGACGCACATCAATGCAGACGGCAAGTACAGTCTCGATGATGTGACCCGCCGGCAGCTTGAGGCAGATGGACAGGATGTGAAGACCTACATCAAAGGACAGCAGGCGCGCTATGAGATGCTCCTTGCAGAAGGCGTCGGCAGCTGGACCGCCGAAAAAGTGAAGCGCTACACCGATGGCATCCAGCAGTCGAGCGAGAGCATCTACGGGAATGCCGCACTGAGCAAAGACGATCTCTCGAAAGATGAAAAGGCAGAAGTCCTCGTCGGCTCTGCGAAGTCGGCGAAGGATCTCCTCATCACCTTCGCACCGGGCAGCATCAAGGAAGGCATCACAGATACGAATACCACGCTGAAAGGCACACCGCACGTCTCCGGCAAGGCTGTCACCCTGACTGCGGGCGAGGCGCAGGGGAGTATCGGACAGAAGAAGGATGGCATGACCATCGACCTCTCTGACATGACGAGGCTTACCCGTGAGCAGCTTCTGGCTCTCTCCGCTGCAGAGCGCGGGGATTTCACCGTAGTAAATGGAAATACCGTCAAGGTGTCTTCCATCCGCGCGATTGATGCGGAAGCGAAAGGCAAGCTCCAAGCGACCGCAGACAAGGGCGCGATTTATCTCGTTACCGAAGGCAGCATAGCGGGGGACAGCACTTTCAAGGCGGGCGATGAAATCCGCCTCAAAGCGGCAGACAATGTCGCCGGCGTCACGTTGACATCGGATAAGCAGATCATTCTCGAATCCGGCGAAGGCGCGATCCATGAGGCGAAGCTGGCAGGGAAGGGCGTCCTCACTGCGAGAGCGAAAGTCGGTGTTTCCCTCAAGAAGAGCGACGGCGACCTCGTCATCAATACCATCTACGCATCCGAAGGAGACGTCCGTCTCGATGTGGGCGGAAACAGCCTCCTCGCCGAAGACGGACACGATACGAGCGGCGACGAAACCTGCACCACATATACGAACGTCGAAGGGAAGAATATTACCATCACAAACGCCAAGAATATCAAAGGCGCAAGCGGTGGGGCGTCCCTCGGCATGAAAGTGACCGGCACAAAAGCCAAAGACGGCAGCGAAACGCCGGGCGTCATCACGGCACATGCCAAGGGCGACGCCGACATCACCCTCTTCGGAAAAGCGGCATCGGAGGCGATCGATATCGATGCCGAAGACCTCACGCTCACCAGCCGCGGAGACATCTCGGATGGCAGCTATAAGGCAAGAAAAGCCCTCCGCGTCCATACCGCGCAGAATAACACCATTTCCGGCGGCAACTTTAGCGGCGGAACCGCAGACATCACCAATGCGGGCAAGATGAGTGGCGGCGTGCACACCGCAGAGGGTGACCTCACCTACACGGACAGCGAAAATGCGTCCCTTTCGGGCAGCGATTTCACTTCGAAAGAAGGAAACGTGAAGGTCACCGCCAAGGGACAGCTCGCTCTCAAGAAGCTGGGCGCAAAGGAGAGCGCGACCGTCGAGGCCGATCACGATGTCACGCTCACCGAAGCAGAAGCGGGTATGCTTGCTATCTCGTCCGGCGGCAGTGTAAACGCAGGCATGCTCACGGCTACGACAGGCGATGCGAAAGTCACCGCGAAGACGGATGTGAAGATCGGCACTCTGAAGGCAGAAGCCGGCAACGCGACGATCGAAGCGACCGCAGGCAAACTTGGTGTGACGACGCTGCATGCAAAGGAACACGCAGCGCTGACAAGCGGCGGTGCGATGGAAGTGACTGAAGTGACCGCGGGAACGCTTGCCGCAGGATCGACAGCGGGCAGCGTAAACGCGGCACGCTCACGGCTAAGACAGGCGATGCGTCTGTCACCGTGAAGAAAGATGTGACGATCGGCACGCTGACCGCAGAAGCTGGCGGCACGACGCTCGATGCGACGAAGATTCATACAACGGGCGATGCGGGTCTTGCAAGCGGCAGTGATATGGTTCTTCATGAGGCAAAGGCAAGCGGCAAGCTCACTGCGGACGCAGGCGGCAGCATTTCTGTGAAGGGGACGGATGCGAAGATTTCCGGAAGCGCCATCGAGATGACGGCGAAGAAAGACATCCGCATCACGGATCGTTCGCCGGTCGGCAAGCTGGACGGTGTGGATACGAGCACGCCGGCAGGGTCGAC